>Ga0209542_10000572_pt1 | contig 89258 bp, 109 predicted proteins | sample RifCSPhighO2_01_FD_184028 | JGI IMG/M metagenome (GOLD analysis project Ga0209542, IMG submission 184028) | Soil microbial communities from Rifle, Colorado - Rifle CSP2_plank highO2_0.1 (SPAdes) (version 2) | ecosystem: Environmental > Terrestrial > Deep subsurface > Rock core/Sediment ...
CAGAGATACTGCGGAGAAATTCAACAGGATATTCGGAGAGACATTCACTGTGCCAAAGGAGAGAATTCTAGAGAAAGTGGAGACAATTCCCGGCACAGACGGGCAAAAAATGAGCAAGAGCCGAGATAACGTAATAGGTCTCTTCGCCAGCGACAATGAGATCAAAGAAGCTGTGATGAAAATTCCGACAGATTCAAAAGAGGTTGATGAGCCGAAAGACCCTGAAACCTGCAAAGTTTTTGCCCTTCACAAACTGTTTACGGAAGGCCCCGAGTTTGAAGATCTCTTGCACAGATACGAGTCCGGTGGAATCGGCTACAAAGAGTCAAAAGAAATTCTTATAAAAAATATTTCAAATTTCATTGCGCCCTTGAGAGAAAAAAGAGAGAGATTGGCGCAGGACAAAGATATTGTTATAAAAATTCTCAAAGATGGTGGAGAAGTCGCCAGAAAGAGGGCAGAAGAGAAAATGGAGAAAGTTAGGCAAGCGGTGGGGGTGAGTTTGTGACAAAAAACGAATAAAGAATCAAGAGTAAAGAATAATTAATAAAAAGGGAATACTTTCCTATACTAGTGTTTTGCAAAACACTAGTATAGAGAAAACGAAAAGATCCCCGACAACCATATCCGCTATCCGCCAACTGGTGAAAGCGGACGGCATCTGGGCCATCGAACCACTCACTACTTAGTACTAGAGTTAGTTATTTTTTAATCTAAGAAGAATCGAGATATGAATGACCTCCTCCCCGCCCTAAAGGGCGGGGTTTCCTTTGTTGGCATGAGGATTCAGAATAGACGGGATCTTTGTGGTTTGTCTTTCTTGCTCTGCCATTCTATGTATTTCTTGACCTGACTCTCGTTCAGTCCCACAGTTGAGGTGAAATACCCGACACTCCAGATGCCGTCTTTTTCCAGGTAGATTTCCCTGATAAATCTGAATTTTGAACGTAAGTGGCGGCTGCTCAATCCTTTCAGTTTCCCGACGGCATCTGAAATAGTTATGTTTGGTGGTATTTCTATCTGTATGTGGACGTGGTCTTCGTTCGTATTCATGCTCTCGATCCAGAGCGTCGGGTATTTTTTGCACGTTTCGTAGAGACTTTTCTTGAGTTCCTTGAGAACATATGGTTTTAGTATTTTTCTTCTGTATTTTGTGCCCCACACCACATGGTACTGATGTTGGTAGGTTGAGTGATTTAGGTGCTGAATCCTCATGAGAATAGCGTCGCATACTTCGTATGCGACGTGCAAGGTTCCATTCATCCCCGCCCTCTCGGCGGCTAATATATTTTAACGACGCCGCCTTCGGGCGGGGTTTCCTGGTATAGAAAAACACCTGGCACCATTTTTCAGGTGCCAGGCGCTATCCCTGGTGGTCTAAGATTACTTCCAGCGGAAGATCCCCTCGACCACCACCTCGTCCCCGCTGCCAGTTGTGACTACAGCTCGCGTGTTGCGAGCTAGTAGGCTCGGTGTACGACGATGCAGTATGTGAGTGAACGGTAGATCATATTCGATACGAACCACCTTCACCTCCATACCACTGCCGATGAACTTCGCGAACCTACTGTCATCCACGCCGAGAATCATTCGGTCTCCGTCAGCCCATCCGCTCTGTATGAGGGTGACGGGTGCGTCAGCTCGCCACTCCTTTGCCACTTTTTCGCTTGGTAGAGCGAAAAAGTGCTTCTCGACTGTCTTCACTTTCGTGGAGACCGACATCGGCGGTAACAAGTTCTCATCGACCAAGATAAGAACGAACGCCGAGAGGAGAAGAATTGGTATGGCGACGATTCCCTTGGCCATGATTCGCATCTCAGCTCCTTAAGTTGGGGGGTGGGGAGACGGTAACGTTTTCCTTTTAAATTATATCATACTTCATATACAAAAGTCAAGTAGTAAAATAACCGCCCAAAATGGGCTTTTTCTGCTATTATATTTTCATTCAATAAACAATGAAAAAATATAACCAAATCAAAGATGTTGAGGCGCAGACAGGGCAGAATGTACTTGTCAGAGGTTTTGTTCAAACCCTGCGCCTGCAGAGCAAAATAGCCTTTATAATTCTGCGCGATATTACGGGACTTATACAGTGCGTTATAGATGAGAAAAATCCTCAATTTGAAGAGTTAAAGAGTTTGTCTCTGGAGTCAGTAGTTGAAATTGAGGGAAAAGTAAAAGAGGAAAAACAAGCCCCTGGAGGAGTTGAAATTGAAGTTAAAAAAATAAATATTTTGTCTAAAGCAGCGCCCGAACTTCCCATACCGGTTGTTTACCAAAAGGGCGGAGAAGAGACTGAAGCGCCTATTCGTTTTGATTACCGTTGGATAGATTTAAGAAAACCGGAACATGCGAAAGTATTCAAAGTCTGGACTGAATTTGAAAAGGGTTGGAGAAAATACTGGGATGAGAACGATTTTATACAAATCTACTCGCCGTCATTTATGAGCACACCGAGCGAAACGGGAGCTGACGTTTTTGAAGTAAATTATTTTGACAAAAAAGCATATCTTGCCCAGTCGCCGCAATTTTACAAGCAAATGGCAATGGCTTCAGGGTTTGAGAAGGTATTTATGGTCGGTCCGGTATTTCGAGCGGAGCTTTCTTTCACCACAAGGCACCTGACGGAATTTACAGGTTGGGATTTTGAGATTTCGTACATAGAAGACCACAACGACATTATGGACGCCGAGGAGGGAATGATTGTTGAAGGGTTTAAAGCATTGAATAGCAAGTTTCCGGAACTGAAGCTTAAGATTCCTGAAAGACCTTTCCCGCGCATAACGATGGCCGAGGCCAAGAAAATAATGAAGAAAAGAGGGATTGAAAGCCCTGAACCCGCCCGAATGACTGAAGCTATTCAGTCGGGCGGGGAATACGACCTGTCTCCCGAGGAAGAGCGCGCTATTTCGGAGTATGTTGAAAAGGAAAAAGGTCATGAGTTCGTCTTCATAACCGAATATCACAAGTCAAAGAGCGCTTTTTATCACATGCGTCTTGATGAAAAATCGGATTTTTCACGCAGGGCCGACCTTTTGTACAGAGGCGTGGAGGTTACAACTCTTGCCCAAAGAGAGCATAGGCCTGAAATTTTGGAGCGTCAGGCAAAAGAAAAAAAGATGAATCTTGAACCGCTTACAGATTACATAAACTTCTTCAGATACGGCTGTCCGCCTCATGGCGGAGCCGGCGTGGGGCCGGGAAGATTCATAATGCAAATTCTTAATCTGCCGAATGTTCGAGAGGCAACTTATCTGCCGAGAGATGTTAAAAGATTGAATCCATGATGCGAATGTTAACGAATTTGATCGAATGAATGAGGAAGTATTTAAAGTAAAAACTCCGGTTTTTGAGGGGCCGCTTCACATATTGCTTGACTTGATAGAAAGGCGAAAACTTTTTATCAATGATATTTCATTGGCGCAAGTGGCGGATGATTATATCGCCTACATTGAAAAGAATGAGAACTTCCCGATGGATGAAACCGCCCAATTTATTCTCATCGCTTCAACGCTTCTTCTCATAAAATCAAGGTCTCTTCTGCCGACTCTGGCCCTATCCGAGGAAGAGGAGGCAAGCATTGAAGAGCTGGAAAAAAGACTTCTGCTTCACAAAAGGTTTAAGGCGCTAGCAATCGGTCTTGGAGAAATATTCGGTCAGTCGGTAATTTTCCAGAGGGAAGAGAGGCGAGATGTTTCCATTGTTTTTTCTCCCTCCTCTGATTTGAGCGTTTTGAATCTGCTTTCAGCGGCCAGAGCAATCATAAACAATTTGCCCAGAGAGGAACAACTTCCCAAGGCCGTTGTGAAGAAAATGATTTCTCTGGAGGAGATGATAGAGAAACTGACCGAGAGGATACAGAAAAACCTCAAACTCAACTTTCGCGCTCTCACCAACCAGAAGGAAGGCGAATATGCTATAAATAGAGAGCAAAAAGAAAACATTATTGTTGGCTTTCTTGCTATTTTAGAATTGATAAAAAGGGGCGTAGTCAAAGCGACCCAAAAGAATTTTTCGGAGGACATCGAAATAGAGACCGAAAACATCGGCCTGCCGAGTTATTGATCCTATTAACTGTCTGCTCACATTGTTTGTATCTTGGTATCATTCGATCTCATTCGTAATATTCGTATCATGGAATTAAAAACAAAAATAGAAGCAATCCTGTTTTACAAAGCCGAGCCGATTTCTTTCAGAGAAATTGCCAAAATGCTTGCTGTTACGCGAGAGGAGGTGGCCGAAGCCGTGTTTCTCTTGCAAGACGAGATTGCAAACAGGGGAGTGATACTGATACAAAACGGCGAGGAAGCGTCTCTGGGCACTTCCAAAGACGCTAGCGCTCTGATTGAAGATATACGAAGGGAAGAATTGACCAGAGATTTGGGCAAAGCCGGACTTGAAACCTTAGCTGTTATCCTTTACAAGGGTGAAGCCAGCAGAAGAGAAATTGAGTACATACGAGGAGTAAACTCAAACTTTACCGTAAGGTCGCTCCTGATAAGGGGGCTTATTGAAAGAGACGAATCGTCCAAGGGGGGCAGAGGGTTTCTGTACAAACCGACCACTGAAACCTTGTCGCTTTTGGGAATTCAGAAGCTGAAAGACCTGCCGGAATACGAGTCAGTCTTGAAAGAATTTGAAAATTTTAGTAAAAAGGAGGAGTCGGATGCCAAAGAGAATGGAGGAGAACAACCAAATACAGCAAAAGATTTTCAATAAAGTTGAAAGAAAAAATCTCTATATCGGGATTTTCATGGCGGTAATTCTAGGAATCATCGTCTTGGTTTTTCTCTTTTCGTCCGCACGGAAGGATGACAAAACGGCGGCACTGGCCCCCAAAACAGACTTTTTCCAAGGTCTGTCACTAGAAGCTAGGGCGGTTTTCGTTTGGGATATAAAAGAAAAAAAGGCCGTGTTTGAGAAAGATTCGGACAAGGTTATGCCTTTGGCTTCTCTGGCTAAACTAATGACGGCCGTAACGGCAATAGAGCAACTTCCGAAACACGCTGTGATAACAGTCAATAAAAATTCTCTTGATGCGGAGGGCGATGTGGGAATTTTGGTTGGAGAAAAATTCAATATCGGAGATTTGATAAATTTGAGTCTTCTTACATCATCAAATGACGCAGTAGCGGCAGTTTCCGTTGCCGCTGGCGGAGTCGCTTCAGGAACAAATGACAAGGAAATTGGTCATGATGAATTTATCAAACTAATGAACCAGAAAGCTACGGACTTGGGTGTAACCTCAATGGTTTTTTACAACGAAAGCGGTCTTGATTTGAATGACAAAATGGGCGGAGCTTACGGCTCGGCTAGAGATGTGGCGCGCCTTTTTGAATACACTTTGGAAAACTATCCTGAACTGGTGCTTCCTACCAAAAACGAAAATATTACTATCAAATCGGCAAGCAGTATCCTGCACCAGGCAAGTAACACAAACCCCCAGATAGGGAAGATACCAGGGATTTTGGCCTCAAAAACAGGCTTTACGGACATTGCCGGAGGCAATTTGGCTGTTGTTCTTGACCCCAGTATAGGACGGCCATTCATAATCGTTGTTCTCGGTTCTTCGTATGAAGGAAGATTTGACGATGTGGTGACTCTCTCCCAAGCGACTCTCTCTTACTTAAAGAACAACTAACTTGGCAAGAGCGTGACCACAACCAAAAAATGTAACTTATAACATTTAACTTAAAACCTAAAACCTGAAAAGAAAAATCTACCCTCTTTCAAATGAAAACCCATTGGTATAATAAATAACGATCGTTATTTATTATACCAATGAGGAAAATGGGAAGATTATGGAAATTGGAAAAAATAAGGAAATTTCAGAACTCTCCTATACTAGTGTTTTGCAAAACACTAGTATAGAGAAAACAAAAAGAGTCCCGACACCACTCCGTCAACTGACGGATGTGGTCGTCGGGGTAGCCAAGCCGCGGTCTGATCTTGGCTCGTGCGAACATTTTCTCGCCGACGACATACTGCTCGTCGTCTGCAAGGAACTCGTGGATCGCCATCTTGCCGTTGTGGAACGGTGTGTCCTCGGGTATTCCCCGTACTCAGTCCGGAAAGACGACTGGATAGGAACGAAGGCCTTCGAGGAAAGCCGTGATCGCGACGGGACTGGTAATCCACGCTTTCGCGACATCCTGGTCTAAGTCGGCCGGTAATTTCTGGGTGAGAGCCCCTGCGAGCGCCAGCGCCTGGTTTGTCCCCATTCTGTGTCCCATCTTATCCTCCTCGCATGTTTACCTTTCCTCTCTCGGCCCTATACCGAGGACTCACGGGTAAGCGTTGGTACAGCTTTTAAAGAACGATGTCTCGTGCTCTAAAAGCTGTACCAAACAAAAAGTCAATCAAGTTAAAGGGCCAATTCTAAAACCTAGTTCCTAGAGCCCAATGCCTAAGTCACGCTTTTTCTGATATTATATTCGCTAGCGGATTTTAACAAAATTTCAAAAAGTTTGGAGAACGACAAAGTGAAATGTAGAAACATAATAAAACGATGATTGTTGACATAGTAAAAGTATTTTTGCCCGCAGTTCTGGCGTTTTGCATCGGGGTTTTGATCACTCCGCCTATTTCTGATTTTCTCTATAGCAAAAAGATGTGGAAAAAGAAAGCCGGCAAGGTTGACCTAAGCGGCAACGAAACTCCCATTTTCAACAAGCTTCACGAACAAAAAGAAGTCGGAACTCCAAGGATGGGCGGAGTGATAGTCTGGCTGTCGTCTTTGATAACAATTCTTCTTGTCTGGGTAATATCTTTGTTTTTGAGCACCGATACCACCCTGAAACTGGATTTCCTAAGCAGGAGCCAGACCTGGATTCCGCTTTTCACCCTCATCGCCGGTTCGCTGGTTGGTCTTCTTGATGACTATATGGAGGTGAAGGGGAGCAAAGACAACAAGGCGGGCGGACTGTCTCTGAAAAAACGTCTTCTGGTTGTAGGCGCAATAGGTTTGTTTTGGGGAGCGTGGTTTTTCTTTAAATTGGACGTATCAACCATAGGAACGCCGGGCATTATCTCTGACTGGAATTTGGGTTGGCTATTCGTGCCTTTCTTCGCGCTTGTGACGCTTATTATCTATTCCGGAGGCATAATAGACGGCCTAGACGGTCTTTCCGGAGGCATTTTTGCAACGATGTACACTGCCTATGCCGGAATTGCCTTTTACCAGCAACAGATAAATTTGGCGGCATTTTGCCTTATGGTAGTCGGTGCTATTCTGGCTTTCCTCTGGTTCAATATACCGCCCGCCAGATTTTACATGTCGGAAACGGGCATGATGGGGCTCACTATCACCCTGGCTGTCGTAGCGTTTATGACCGATTCGCTGGCGGGCGGGTACGGAATCATGGTGTTGCCTATAATAGCTCTGCCACTTCTCTTGACGACGGCGTCTGTCGTCATACAGGTGGCCTCAAAGAAATTAAGACACGGAAAGAAGGTCTTTCTTGTTGCGCCGATTCACCATCATTTTGAAGCGATTGGCTGGCCGGCATACAAAGTAACGATGCGCTTTTGGATAGTGGGTATTGTGGTGGCGATTGTCGGAGTAGTTTTTGCGCTTATTGGTTAGATTTTTTATGAGAAAGACCCGAATAGACAGAGCTTTCTTGTTCTGGGTTATCGTGTTGACGGTAATCGGTTTTCTTATTTTCAATTCGGCTTCGCTCGGCTTGCTTGCCGGCAGCGGAGGCAAATATTCGGATGTCGCTTTCTCTCAGACTTTTTTCGGCCTGTTTTTGGGCACAGTTGCGCTAATCATACTTTCAAGAATCCACTTCAGAGTCTGGCGGAAATATGCCCTGATTCTTTTTGTCATCGGCATAGTCGTAATGCTTCTGGTTTTCACGGGGCTTGGGTTTGAACACGCCGGCGCGAAACGCTGGATTATTCTGGGCGACTTTTCATTCCAGCCTTCTGAATTGCTTAAAGTCACATTTATTATTTATCTGGCCGCTTGGATATCGGGCATTAAGGATAAAATAGGAACTTTCAAATTCGGACTTCTGCCTCTGCTTGTGCTGTTTACAATATGCGGATTGCTGGTCCTGTCTCAGCCGGATACCGACACATTCGCTGTAATTATAATATCCGGTTTGGCAATGTTTCTAACTGGCGGAGGAAAGTGGAAACACGTATTGTCCATTTTTCTTATAGCCATTATCGGGCTTTTGATTATGGCTTCGTTCAGGCCTTACATAAAACAGAGACTAATGACCTTTCTTGAACCGGCAAAAAACGGCCAGAGTTCAAGTTATCAGATACAGCAGTCCTATATCGCGATAGGATCCGGCGGAATTTCCGGCAGAGGATTCGGGCAAAGTATCCAAAAATTCAACTTTCTTCCGGAACCGATAGGGGATTCAATTTTCGCTGTAGCGGCGGAGGAATTCGGATTTTTAGGCAGTGTCGCGCTCATTTTCGCTTTTGTGGCTTTCGCTTTCCAAGGCATGCGGATAGCGGCCAGAACAGATGATACTTTCGGCAGATTGCTGACTGTAGGCATCGTGGTTATGATTATTTCCCAGGCGTTCGTTAATATCGGGGCCATGCTGGGAGTTCTGCCTCTGGCCGGAGTGCCCCTGCCTTTTGTCAGTCACGGCGGCACGGCACTGCTCTTTACGCTTGCCGAGGCCGGCATTGTACTCAGCGTCTCAAGACACCAAAAGCTCTCTTAGTGTCGTTCTATATGGGTTTTTTGGTATAATAAGCGCAAGTCTCAATGACAAAGCCCGGGGATAAGGCCCGATTTTAGTATTTATCTTTAATATGAAATTTTTACTTACAGGAGGAGGAACAGGAGGTCATTTCTACCCAATAGTCGCAATAGCGCAGGAACTAAAGCGGATTGCCGGAGAAAACAGAATGGTTGATTTTGAGCTGTATTTTATGTCCCACAGCCCCTACAATCAGGGAATACTCTACGACAACAATCTGATTTTCAAGAAAAACTACGCCGGCAAAATCAGAAGATACTTCTCGGTCCTTAACTTTTTTGACTTGTTCAAAACCGGCTGGGGCATTATCAAATCGGTTTGGGAAATTTTCTTGGTATATCCCGATGTGGTTTTTGGCAAGGGCGGGTATGCCAGCTTCCCGGCGCTCTTCGCCGCAAGAATTCTCCGCATTCCCGTAGTTATTCACGAGTCGGATTCCGTTCCGGGCAAGACAAATCTCTGGGCGGCAAAATTCGCCAGAAGAATAGCTGTCTCTTATCAGGACGCGGCAAAATATTTCCCGAAGGACAAGGTTGCCTTTACCGGCCAGCCGATACGAAAAGAGATAAGAGAGACGCTTTCCGCAAATGCCCACGAGTATTTCGGATTAGATAAGAACATTCCCGTAGTGCTTATCTTGGGAGGTTCTTTGGGAGCCAGCGCTATAAATGAAGTCATGATGGAAGCACTGCCTAAGCTTGTTGAGAAATATCAGATAATCCACCAGACCGGCAAAGATCATTTGGATGAAGTCAAGAAAACCGTCGAAGTGGTGTTGCAAAATAATCCGAACAAAAATCGCTACAAGGCGTTTCCGTTTTTGAACGATCTTGAGCTTCGATCAGCCGCCGGAGCGGCTACAATAGTCATCTCGCGCGCCGGTTCAAGCATATTTGAAATCGCATCGTGGGGCATACCAAGCATAATCATTCCAATACCAAGCTCAAACGGCGACCACCAGACGAAAAACGCCTTCGCCTATGCCAGAACGGGAGCGGCAGCCGTGATTGAGCAAAATAATCTGTCCGGAAATATTTTGTTTGCCGAAATTGAAAGAATAACCAGCGATCCGGAACTTTATCAAAAAATGAAAGAGTCAACAAAAAATTTCGTCAGAGCTGATGCGGCCACTCTCATAGCCGAAGAAATACTAAAAATCGCCCTAAAACACGAACAATAAGTCCCATAACAAATGTCTGAAGCCATGTATTACACTTACATCATTCAATCAAAAAAAGACGGAAATTTATATACTGGACTGAAGTGTGGTAATGTGTAAATGATGGAACAGTACAGTCAAAATAAGTTTAATATTCTTAAAATTTCAGGCAGAAACGGCAAGTGCGTTTCCTGCTTCTAACAGAATGACGCCACGAGTAAGAATTGCCCCGTCTCCGACGGGTAATCTGCATATAGGCACTGCGCGAACTGCGTTGTTTAATTTCTTGTTTGCCAGAAAGGAGGGCGGGGTTTTTATCGTACGAATTGAAGACACCGACAAGGAAAGAAACAAACCGGAATATGAGAAAAATATTATAGACGGCTTCAACTGGCTTGGAATAAAATACGACGAATTTTACAGACAGTCAGAAAGAATAGACTCGCACAAAAAATGGCTGAAGAAGCTGATTGACGAAAACAAGGCTTATTTGTCAAAAGAGGAAGAGGGTGGAAATAGAGATGAAGTGATTAGATTTAGAAATCCAAACAGAGACATTTCTTTTGAAGATACTGTCCGCGGGCAAGTCAGTTTCAACACAGAAGAGTTGGGTGATTTTGTCATAGCCAGATCAATGGACGAACCGCTGTATCATTTTGCGGTGGTTGTTGATGACTTCGAAATGAACATTAATCATGTGATACGCGGCGAAGACCATATATCAAACACCCCAAGGCAGATTTTGATTCAGGAGGCCATAGGAGCGCCTCGGCCCAAGTACAGCCATATTCCGCTTATATTGGCCAAAGACAGATCAAAAATGTCCAAAAGGCACGGGGCAGTGTCAATAAACGAGTTTAAAGACAGGGGTTTCTTGCCGGAAGCTATGGTGAATTACCTGGCGCTTCTTGGCTGGCATCCCGATGACGACAGGGAAATATTTTCTATGAAAGAACTTGTTGAAGTTTTTGATTTATCGCGAATTCAAAAAGGAGGAGCTATATTCGACGAGAACAAGCTGCTCTGGGTCAACAAGGAACATATAAAAAGAATGCCTGAAGAGGAAAGAAAGAAAATCATTATAGAAAAAATTATTCAGTCAGAAAAATCAAAAGATAGAGAGTGGGGAAGCGGGGAGGACCTCGCCGGGAAAATTGAGCCGTTAATTTCAGAAAGAATATCAAAATGGTCAGAAGTTGACGAGCTTATGGCTTCCGGAGATTTAGACTATTTTTTTGAAAAACCCGTTTACGGCGCGTCCGTGTTAAATTACAAAGGAGAGCAAGAAAAGAGCGACATAATCCGTCATCTGAATACGGTTGGAGCAATACTTCAAGAACAGGATGAAAAAGAACTTTCAGCAGAAAAAGTGAAAGGATTTATCTGGAGCTATGCGGAAAAAGAGGGGAGAGGAGCAGTTCTGTGGCCTTTTAGGGTAGCACTTTCAGGAAAAGATAAATCACCAGATCCCTTTGTTTTGGCTCAGATACTTGGCAAGAAAGAAACTTCTGAGAGAATAAAAGAAGCTGTCCGAAAGATAGACGCAGAAACCGGCAGAAAATAAGGCGTGATGAAAAAACAAAATAATGCGGAAATTAATACAATCCATCCTCATATTGCTCGTTTTGGCAACTTTCGGGTTGTTTTTTGGCGTTAATGGCGCGCAAGCTCTAAGCATTGAGGAATTGGAGAGAAAAATAGAGGAGACCAGAAAAGAAAAGGAAAAACTGGAAGAAGAAAACCGCAAGCTTGAAGTCCAGATAGACGAAACCAACAAACAGGCCCAAACTTTAGAGAACGCAGTCAAGTCTCTGGATACAACCCGAAAAAAACTTCAGAACGATATAAAAGTTACGGAGACAAAAATAAACAACACCCAGCTTGTAATAGAAAAACTTGGGATTGAAATAGGCGACACCGAAAAGAGCATTTCCTACGACAAAGAAGCAATAGCGGAATCCATCCGCAATCTTGAACAAGACGAGAAGCAGAGTCTACTAGAAACAATGCTTCAATACAAAAATATAAACGATTTTTGGGATACTATCGAAACTCTAAAGAGATTTCAGACAAGCATTAGGCATAATATTGATTCCTTGAGGACTCTGAAGAAAGACCTTGAAGAAAAGAAGACAAACAACGAAGAGAAGGAAGGGGAGCTAGTATATTACAAAGAAGATTTGTCAGACAAGAAAGTTGTGGTTGAACAAAACAAGAAGGCAAAAAACACGCTGCTTTCAGAGACAAAGAGCAAAGAAGCGGAATACAAAGAGCTTCTGCAGAAAAATATAGAGTTGGGGAAAAAATTTGAAAGCGAGCTTTTTGAATTTGAATCACAACTACAAATTCAGATAGACAAAAGCAAATTGCCCGACAGCGGAGAAGTGCTAAGCTGGCCGCTTGACAATATCTTCCTTACTCAGAAATTTGGCGCAACGGTGGAAGCGAAAAGATTGTACGTCTCCGGAACCCACAACGGAATAGACTTCAGAGCTTCCATGGGTACTCCTGTAAAGAGTGTGGCAGACGGAGTGGTCGTCGGTATGGGAAATACCGACGACCAGCGCGGCTGTTATTCATACGGCAGGTGGCTTCTTATAAAGCACGGTAATGGACTTTCAAGCATGTACGCGCATCTCTCCGGAATAAAAGTTTCAACAGGAAACAATGTTTCTAGAGGAGAGGTAATCGGCTGGAGCGGCGGTCAGCCGGGAACACCGGGAGCTGGATATTCAACCGGCCCACACCTGCATCTTTCTATCTACGCTTCCCAAGGAGTTACAATCCAAAAATACACTCAAAGCAAATTTTGCAAGCAGGTAGCAATCCCAGTAGCTCCTTCCAGCGCCTATCTTGATCCTCTGGCATATTTGCCGCCTCTGCCATAATATTATGTTAATACAATGACAAAAATTTCCGGGAAAGACAGCAGAAGAGGGTTCATCGGCACGATAATATCCCTGATTATAGGCCTTTCTGTTCTGGGATATTTTTTTGATTTCAATGTTATTAATTTTATAAAATCTCCATCAGTCCAGAATGTACTCAACTACGCCAAGACAGCAATAACTATCGTCTGGGACAGATACATAAGCGGGGTCGCTAACTATATCTGGGACGAGGTGGTTATAGATATAGTCTGGGATAATATGGTCAAGGTAGCTACCATTATCAAAGACTGGGTTGACTCAAATCAACCTGCCAGTTAACTTAATACGGCAAAATACGCCTCTAAGGAGGCCCTTTTTAAATGAAAGCTGTAAAGATCATACTATTCCTGCTATTGGCCCCGATATACATTCCAATGTATCTGTTTTTGCATCTTACATTCAGCTGGTGGGAAAAGCTCATGGATTAACAGTTGTGTTATACGACTCTAGATATATAATTAGGTAATGCTCCGTGCGCAAAAACTCGGAAAACAAAAACCGTGGACAGAAAAAGAGCTGATGTCCGGCCTAAAACATTTCTTTGACCAAAACGGTAGATACCCAACAGCTCCGGAAGTAGACAAATATCCATACCTGCCATCAGCTCGTTCAATTGAACGCAGGTTTGGCGGTCTTGTGGCTCTTCGCAAGAAGCTGAGGTTGGAAACCCAACCGGATTTTAGAAGTGGAAAACATAGTTCGGAACGCGCTCATAAAATCAACACACGCGCCCATAAAACTGAAAAAACGGTGTATGAATACCTTAAGGGTCGTTTCGGAAAGGAATTCGTTCACCGTGAATACTTTTTTAGCGACGACAAGAGAACAAGGGCGGATTTTTTCGTTTACGACACTGGAAAAGGTTTTTGTGTTGACGTATTCTATCCTTCAGACCGAAGAAACCTGGCCGGATGCCTTAACAGCAAGCTTCATAAATACAACAACGAATCAATGGGACAATATCCGGTAATTTTTCTTCAAATGAACGAGAAACTGTCGCAGAACGTATTGGACCAATTAGTGCAAAATAAAAAGTCCAGTCTTAATGATAGGCAACAGCTAATGGGGTGGGGTACATTCCAGAAATTCTGCAAAGATAGAAAAGCGCTGCGAGTTGGAAAAAAATAAACTAGGGGAGAGAACTGTTTCAATTTAAAGCCCTTTATATATAGGTCGTATAAGCAACCCGCGTAAAAGATATATTGTGCGACACGATTATACAAGGCGGGACCTAATCAATAGATACTCCTCCCCCAAGAAGTGCTACTTGATTCTTAGGAAAATTATATTAGTATTAAGCAGTTACAAATTCTAAATTGTTGATATGAAAAAAAGTTGGACAATAGGACTGTTGGTAATCATCATCGTCGCTTTCGGGGTAATGTGGCTCGCATCAAAACCAGCCAACCCTTCCCTATCGGAAGATGGGGCAGAGAAATCCGAGATTGAAATTACACCACAAGATCATATAAAAGGCGCCGGAGAGAATGCTAGAGTAACAATAGTTGAGTGGAGTGACTTTCAATGTCCGGCTTGCCAAACGTACTATCCTGTATTAAGTCAGCTGGTAGAGGACTTCCCTTCAGATGTCAGAGTAATTTATCGTCATTTCCCTCTTCGACAGATCCACGCGAACGCGAATAATTCCGCGCTAGTTTCGGAAGCCGCCGCTCTTCAGGGAAAGTTCTGGGAAATGCACAATGCCCTCTTTGACAATCAGGAGGAGTGGTCAGGAAGCCGCGATATTGCCTTCTTTGACAAATATGCTTCAGCAATCGGCTTGGATATAGAAAAATACAAAACTGACCTAAAATCAGAAGCAGCCGCGGACAAAGTCGCAAACGACCTCAAAGAAGCTCTGCGCCTTAACCTAAACTCAACTCCGACCATGTTTGTAAATGGCAAAAAGATAGCGAACCCGAACTCTTATCAGGAATTCGTCGATTTGATTGCTAAAGAAATAACTCCTGAAGTTGTACAGTAATATGAATATGGATTCCTCTTCTATTACGCCAATTGAGCTTGGAACCGTCCAGAAAAGAATAATTATTTTTATAATCATTCTTGCATTTATCGGCTTCGTTGATTCCTTATATCTTTCCGCGAACAGCATTCTCGGCATTACTCCTCCGTGTTTTATAACCGAGGGTTGTGATGTTGTCACCACGAGCAAGTACAGCACCATCTTGGGCATTCCAATGGCGCTAGTCGGAGCGGTTTATTATTTGTTTCTATTCCTCGCTTCCCTGTTTATATTGGAGAAAAGGCACATGGCCGTCAAACAGGCCATAGCGGCTATCTCCGGTTTTGGTTTTGTATTTTCTCTTTGGCTTGTATATGCCCAAATCTTCCTTATTGAAGCTATCTGCACTTATTGTATGATCTCGGCAATAACAACCACGCTAATATTTATTTCAAGCGTTTTCCTGCTAAAACAGCGGCCGTAGCAGAAACGCAAAAACCCCGAGGAGCTTCCGCCCTTCGGGGTTTTTGCTTTAGCCGCCTTAACGCCTCGGACTTTGCTCCGAGGACATCTTTATTTACGGGCCAATTCCTTATAATCGTCCCAGCAATGTGAGGATGAATTCCACGGCCTGGAGCCTTCTTTCTCATATAGATACCTAGCGTAGGCCATATTACCTTCTATGGAGTATAGGTCGTATCCCAGTTTTTTCGCAGTCTTGCCGTGATACCACTCGTTTATTTGCATGACGCCGATATCGTATGGATTTATCTCGCCGCGGATAATACTGCCGCTCTTTCCTGTATGTCTGAAACGAGATTCACATTGAGCGATATCAACCAAGACAGGAATGTCTCGGAAGTACTTCTTCACCTGCTCTTCGGTAGTGAACGGGCGTTCATCTACCTTCTCCACCATATTCTCCACGATTGTCTCCGGAGCAACTGCCCCATCAACACTTGCGGATATGTTCAAAGTACTGAATCCAGAAATGACGGCCAATAAACCAACTGTCGCGAGATTTATAATAGATTTTGCTTAATGGATAATTCTGTCGTCTCCGTAAAAAGAAAAATCCAGGTTCTAACCTGGACATATCTATCTTAGCATGTTTTAGTTTATTTGTCAATCTTTTTCGTAACAAAAAAGTCTAAAATAACTATATCTGTAGCTATATTTTGGCTATAATTTTAATCCGTTTTTTAACGCTTTTGTCAATTTTCAGCAAAAAACCGGACAAGCTGTGAAGTCAGCTGCCGGTTTTCTCTTCCCTGCCCCGCCCGAAAGGCTCTTCTGCCTACGGAGAGGGCAAGAAACTGCCAATACTTGTCGCGGAATTGTTCCCGCGAGTAAGTATGGTTTGCGCGAGATCAAAGAACAACACGAGGGTGTTCTCAAATCCCGAAAAAATTCTCGGGACTAGAAACTTCGCCATAATTATGGCAAGCCCCAATCCCACAACGCTTCTAATCCTCATAAGATTGAATTGTTGAGAGAAGCTTGCTCGTGCCGGACAAGGCACGGTTGCCATTAATCATGACTGCCCCTCTCTTCCCTTTGGGCTTTTCCAAATCCAAAGAAAAGAGAGGGTGTTTTTTACCCCGACACTGCACCGCAGGGTCTTTGGGGCTGATTTCGCTCTTAAAGAACTACGTGTATATTTTAACAGTTTTTAGTTTTTTTGCAACTTGACAAGATTTAACAACTTGATATAATTAGTAACGGATAGACGTTTCTTTCACCCCCCACCTCCACGCGGAGAAAACCCCATGTCATCCGTAGTTGCAGACGCAAATCCCGAGAGGGGTTCTGTGTCTTTGTCTGCCGAGGCGATCGCCTTGCGCAACAATCGCACGGAGCGGAGGTTCTCCCTGCGTGCTCTCTGGGGTGCAACCAAGAAAGTTGATCCCGCGAAGAGAGGAGTCTCGGTTGCGCACCTGCATCGTGTCGAGAAGGGGCGCGCGCATCTCACGGTTCCCCAAGTCCACCTGATTGCTAGGGCGCTTGGTATATCCGAGAGCAAGTTGTTCATCGAGATGTTGGGCGGGTCCGCGATGCAAGACCAAGAGCGGTTGCGGGATCTGGAAAACCAGAACACAAGACTCAAGCGTATGTATGCTGAACTCGCGCTCGAGAACGCGGCCCTCAAGGACAGGGGGTTGCAAATGAAGCGCTCTCGCTAGTAAGCGACAGTAACAAGGGCTGAGCAGACCCAGCCAAACTGCTCCCCGTTATGTCTTCCGACCTCTAACGGGTTTTTCTTTTAAATTCTTAATTCCTAATTCCTGATTCTTTATTCACTGCTAATCAGCACCCTCTCTCCCCCGTTTAAGCCGCTCACTATTTCAACAAATCCGTTTGAACCGATAAGTCCGGTTGAAACCACTCTTTCTTCAACACCATCGCTGGTTTGCACTCGCGCAATCAAAACATCGTCTCTTTTTTTTAGCGCGTACTGGGGGATTCTTAGAACGTCCGTCTTGGAAGCCGATTTTATTTTCAAATTTGCCGTCAAGCCGTTCTTGAGCCCAACAGAATTCTCTGGTATGCGAATTTTAGTTTTAAAATTAACCACCCCGTCAACAATCGTTTCAGAAGGTTCTATGCTGAAAACTTCTCCCGTAAATACTTGGCCCAAGAAAGCGTCAAAGGTAATACTGACTTCATTTCCAATGCCAATTTTACCCACATTAACCTCTGAGACATCAGCTTCAATTTCAAATTGTTTGTCCGAAATTATGCCTACAATTGGCGTATTGACTGTGGCTATTTCACCGACTTCGCCATTTTGCACTGACAATACCCCGTCTATGGGAGAACGAATTTCAGTTTTCAACAAATCAACTTCTGCGGCTTTAACTGTGGCCTCTGCTTGGGCTACTTTCGCCTCTTGCGACAAGACGTCATCATAGCCGCCCTGTCCTCCAGTTATAATCTGAGGTGCGGCATTCCAACTCTGCTTTGCAGCGATCAAGCTTGCGAGAGCACCCCCCACCCCGCTTCTTGCCCCTGTTATAGTCGTCTTATACCCGCTGATAGTCGCCTCATACTGGAATTCTGACGGGACAATGGAATTGGCGGCCAGCGCTAGGTCGTTTAAGAAAATGTTTGCTTGCTTGAGAACGGACTCAGCTTCGGCGACAAACGAATCAAGTAAAGGCGCCGAATTTACGGACAGCAGGCCCGCCTGCCATTTATTCAGCGACAGTTCCAAAGCGTACCTTTCGTTATTAATCTTTATCTTCAAATCCGTATCAATCGGGAAATTATAAATAGTGCCTCCGTCGATAAAAGAAAATTCAAGGTAATTAGCGCTCGTTCTTGGATTCTTAAAAAATTGATCGGCGTTGTTTCTCACGGCATCGTCAGTTTTCACATAAGCATCCTCAATGGAGGCGACGAGATTCGCTTTGGCGTCATTGTAGTCATTTGGAGCGCTTTGCTTGAGTTTTGTAAGTGCAACCTCCTCAACTTGAAGCGCGGCGCGAGCCTTCAGCAAGTCAGCGTTCGCTTGAGACTTGTCCAAAGAAGCTAAAACTTGGCTCGCGCTTACCGCGTCCCCGATTGAAAATGGCGCGTAAGCGATTCTACCGGCCTTTTCGAAAGACAGCGATACGTCGCGGAGGGCCTTCACCTTGCCTGTAACAGCTACTTCGACAACCACTTCTCCACTATCAACAGTAACGTATTCCTTGCCATTTCCGCTCCTGCCGGCAATTCCCGCGATAACTGCAATTATGACCATAAGCGCAACAGCAGAAATAATCTTGTGTCTTTTTATGTTTTCAGTAACTTTTTTTATTTTTTCTTTCATCCCGTTAGAAATTATTTAGTTTGTCTTGTAAAATTTAAATGAATTTTTCTTATTTGCTCAATATTAATATACCTACCAACTATTTAACTACGGAAATGTTTATGTCCCACAACCAGCCGCATCTCCTTTTTCGAGTATATAAATTGTTTGCTTTTTTATTTTCATATATGTTACATTTCCTATTTCTTACGGGATTCATTTTTTCTTTAATTTACTACTTCTGAAGCAATAACGCCATCCGAAAGCTGGACGATGCGATGAGTTAAGGACGCATACTCAGGCTCGTGAGTCACCATTATTATCGTCTGCCCTTCTCGGTTGAGGTCAAGAAAATTTTGGAGAACTACATCCGCCGTTTCGCTGTCCAGGTTGGCTGTCGGCTCGTCGGCAAAGATAATCTTCGGGTCATGAGCTACCGCTCGGGCAATGGCAACTCTCTGCTGTTCCCCTCCGGAAAGCTGGTTCGGCAAGTGGTCAAACCGATCGCTGAGGCCTATTTTCTCAAGAGAAAGTTTGGCTTTTTCCCTGGCTTTGTCCGCGCTCAGGCCCTGCATCAGAAGCGGGACCAAAACGTTTTCGAGAGCTGACAACTCCGGCACCAGAGCATAATCTTGGAAAATGTACCCCAGCTCTCCAAGCCGCATCATTGTTCTCTCGTCGTTGGAGAGCGAAGTAATCTCAATGCCATCAATATAAATTTCTCCCGAGTTCGGACTGTCAAGAAGTCCCAGCTGATAAAGAAGGGTGCTCTTACCCGAACCGGATCGGCCGGTTATTGATAAGAATTCTCCCCTTTTGACAGAAAGGTCAAGCCCTTTCAAAACAGCAAGTTCTTTCTCACCATCATGAAAAGATTTTCTTATTTTTTTTGCAATAACGATATCCATCCCGTTAAAAAATTATTTATTTTGTCTTGCCCAAGATCGCGTCCAGGGTGTTTTGCTTCACAACTATGCGCGCCGGTATATAACCGGCTATAAGCGTCACGACCAAGAGTATAACCGCCCGCAGAGCAGTGTTCGGTATTTCAGCCACCAGTATGCCGTCGCTAAAGGGAAACTGGATTGGATGAACATTGATATACGGGACAAGAAATCCGTACAACACCAAAAGTCCAACCGCTATACCGACAGCCGCATAGAAGATTGAAATCAGGACGTACGAAAACTCTATCGCTCTCTTGTCTATACCGATTCCTTTCAATATGCCGATGTACTTTCTGCGGGTTATGGCGTTGATAAATATAACAATAAATATCGTGATGGTAGCGACAACTAAGCCGATAGAGCCGACGACATTGCCCAGAAGTCCGAAAGTGTTTTTTATGTCTATAACAAATTTCGGCAGGCCTTCTGCGGCTGTCTGAACACGAGCCACTTCTCCTACTCCGCTCCCCAAAAGAGCGTTTTTGACTAGATAGGGATCTGTCTTTGGAGTAATCTTCACGGCTATTTCATCCACATTGTAATCAGTCCTGCCGATAAGGCCTCTCATTACGGAGTCCAGTATGTAAGCCCTGAAGTCAACCTCGTCCGCCTTGCTTCTTATTATGCCTTTTACGGTCATTTCCTTAGTGTTGCCGCCGACTGTCACCCTGACTTTCGTCCCCGGCTCCACATTTTCAAGGAAAGAAAAGCTGGCTGAATCAACGGGTACATATTTCTTAAGCAAACTTGAACCGAGCATTATGTAGTCGGTATCGTTCGGCCCGAGAAATTCTCCCTCAACAACTTTGTCCGACAGGTTGGTCGTCTCATTTTCTTTGAGAGGGTTTATTCCGGCAATGGCTCCGGCCGCATTGTTTGTGTCTTCGGTCAAATCAACTCTGGTTTTGTAATCGGCCTCAATCAAACCTGACTCTATGTATCTGGCGGTATATGACGTAACCCACGGCAAATTTTCAATTTTTGAGATAACAGACGGACTGTCTTCAATATATTCTTTCTTGGAGAGATTGCTCACGAAAATATCGCCGCTGTAATACTCATCATAAACCTGGGTAACGCCCTCTATAAGACCGACTAAGACCCCCCTTATAACCACCAAATTGAGAAAGGTCAGCGCCATTACCGAAATAATGAGAATCGTCGTGGCTTTGCTTGACCTTCTGACTTGCCTTATTGCCAAGAAAAAGCCCACTGATAGAGTGGTTATTAGTTTTGCTGTTCGCTTTTTAATCGCAGACACCGCTGACATAAAAAGAAATACAGCGGAATTTTACATTAAATTAGGCTATGTTTCAATATGAATTTGCTATTTTTTGCGAAAACATGTAGACTTTCATTTGATTTGACATATTGTTGTAGTTATAGTAGTATATACAAAGACCCTTGAACCTCAATATTGGAGGCAACAATGCTAAGTAGCTAAGCGGTCTCGAAAGACAACTACCGCACTCGAGAAGTGAATGGTCTCTCGCTTGAGAGGGGTGCGGTCTAACCGCACACTCCAGGAGGGATCATGTCCTACCAGTCGATCAGGAATGCTCTGCGAGAGCATCAGCTCGATGAGGAGCTCTTCTCGGAGAGCAACCCGAGATACGTGATTCACAAACTCGCACTCTTCGGGTTCGGGGTTTGGGATCTCTGGCTGGCGTACCCCGAACTCTTCGAGAGGTGGGTCGAGGAGAAAGTGACCCCAGTCAGACAGCTCCGTGATACGCTCCGTCATGTTCAGAGTGAGGGCTTCGGCGCTCATCAGACGGTGCGAGATTCCGGATTCGGATGGATGGAGTACCACAAGGAATGGTACGACCTCTGGGTACATCTCGTGAACGACGAACGAGTCCCCCGTCCAGCTCTGAGTCAGTTCGAGCGGGCTGTGTTCCTCTGATCGGTCCACAACAACCTTGCCCCCGACACCGAAGTGTCGGGGGCTTCTCATTTCTCCCCTCGGAGTAATATGCGTACCCCGAACCCCGACTCCCGTATCCGTCAACTGACGGAGCGGGGGTCGGGGTTTCTTCATTCTTAATTCGTAATTCTTTATTCCCCGTGGTTGCTTTAGGTCAATTAGAAATTAGTAATTAGAAATTTATTTAAGCCCCTTACAGTTTGATGCGGGTTTGTAACCGGCCTTTTTTGCCTCTTCAATGGAGGAGAATGTTATTTTGTTGGCTTCGGATATGTTTTTTGCGCCAGAGCACCAAGGATAATGATATTTGTCGCTATTTTTTGAGGCTACCACTGCCCCGCCCCCCGCTCCGGTATTGGCGGGTTCTGTCTCTTCAGTTACCAAGCTGCTACCGGAAGATGCGCCGAGTACGGAGTTCTGCATCGGCACAGACTGGTCGGACATCCGTATTGTGGTCGGCGCTTTCTGGTCTTGGTAGGAAGACAGGCGGCCCAATCCGAATGAGCCGAAGGCCACGAGAAGAAGAATCACCGTGAACATGGCAAAGACGCGTCTTTTTTCCACTCTTTTGTCATCTTTGCCGACAAGCACAAACTCCTCTTCAAGAGGGTCTCTCTGGTCCTTGACTCCGTTCTCCTTATTATCTATACTCATAACTTGTATACGAGCTTATTGTATATAATCCTGTAGTTTATTGCTATAAGCTTCAAGTTTTAAGTAAAAAACAAACATGGCACATAAAAAGGCCGCCGGTTCAACAAAAAACGGCCGAGATTCAAATCCTAAATACCTTGGTATAAAACTGCCGCCCGGCTCTCTGGCCCGCGTCGGCTCTATTTTGGTGCGCCAAAGAGGAACCAAGATTCTGCCCGGCCGAAATGTATCAATCGGCAGAGACCACACGCTGTTTTCTCTCAAAGACGGAGTCGTCGCAATTACGGAAAAAAGAAAGACTCACTTTGACAACAAATTCGTTACCAAAAAAGTAGTACACGTAAACTAACTTCTCGGCATTTCTCAACACCCTGACGTAAAAACTATACTTTTGCTTTTACTACTAAAGTAAACTCCGCTTTTTTGTCCTGAATTTTCAGAGGAATTTTGTGTTCTCCGATTTCCTTTATCGGCTTTTCAAGCTCAATGCATTGAACAGGAATATCCAGTCTGCTTTTTTCTTTTATAATCTCTGCTATTTCCAGCGCATTAATACCAGCAAATAAGTGACCTTGGTCATTGGCTTTTTCTTCGGTTTCAATGATAAGCGACTCTACGTCTCCTAAGTTTTTCAAAAGTAAATCCTCTCTTATCTTTCTTTCCTCCTCGTGCTGTCTTTTCAGAACTTCCAACTCATTTATTGCGGAACTAGTAGCCATCTTTGCCAATCCTCTTGGAAAAAGAAAGTTCTGCGCATACCCTTCGGCGACATTTTTCACTTCGTATTTATGGCCGATTTTGGCAATATCTTTTAAGAGTATGACTTTCATCCTGTAGTGAAAAATGACATTACTCCTTACGAGTAATTTGTCTTGTAATTATAATTGATAAATTTGCCTCCATTATTTTTTAAAGTATCTCCCTTTTCCTAGTTTCTACAATGTCATTTTCTACTACAGGATTTATCATTTTCATGTTATCCCGATTCGTTCCCCGCAGTTTCTAACGGGACTTATATTCAAACTACAGACAACCATACTACCTATTTCCCCCAAGAAAGCAACACTTCTATGGCCTTCTCCAGTTGAGCGTCGCGCCCGCGGTCAATATCTTCTTTCGTCACGGCCACCTCTACATCCGGAGTCAAACCGCCGTCCGATATTGATACCCCATTGGGAGTCAGCCATTGGGCTATAGTCACCTTAAGCGAAGTGTCGGAAGTTATATCAATCAACTCCTGCACCGACCCCTTGCCGAAAGTTCTTGAACCCACGAGTTTCGCCACGCCGTATTCTTTCAGCGCCCCGGCCAAAATCTCCGAAGCCGAAGCAGAACCGCCGTCAATCAAAATGACAAATTTCAAATTCTCATTAAAGATGTCATAACCCTTGCTTCTGTATATTGTTCCCTCGCCGGCAGCTCCAAAATCTTCCTTTACAATCACCCTGCCAGGAGGAAGAAACCAGCTAGCCATGTCTATTGACGCTTCCAGATACCCTCCTGGGTTGCCCCGAAGATCAAGCAGCAGTTTGTCGCTTCCTGATACAATAAATTCCCGAAGCGCTTGTCTGAATAGATTGGGAGAAACTGAAGAGAAATTATAGAGTTCAATTACAAACACTCCGTTGGGCAAAAGCTCCCTCTCTATCGTCGGAATGTCTATAATATCGCGGATAACCGTTATCTCTATCGGGTCGTCGGAACCATTTCGCAAAATGGTGAAAGTTACCGGCGTTCCTCTTTTTCCCCGAATGTAAGTTATCGCTTCGTCGGCGCTGATATTTAGTGTGGATTTGTCTCCTATTTTTATAATTTTATCGCCGGCTTTTATACCAGCTTCATACGCCGGAGTACCCCTAAGCGGAGCAATAACGGTGAGCACTTCGTCTCTCAAGCCGATTTCCATCCCCACCCCCTCAAAGTTGCCTCTGACGTCTGATTCAAATATTTCCGATTCAACAGGAGGGAAAAAGGTCGTATATGGGTCGCCCAGAGAGTCGGCCAACCCCTTTATCGCGCCCCAGACCTTGTCTTGGTCGGTGATCTCCTCTGTCGTGGTAGCCGGCACATACTTATCATTGAGTATGTTCCAGGCCTTCCAAAACGGCGAGAAATCTACGGCTCCCGGCTTGTTTGCCTCCTTATTATCAAGCGCAGATACCAGAACTGACTGGGGAATTCTTGATTCACCATATCGCAGGCCGATGAAAAAAGTGACCAGAATAACAAATACAACGGCAAGGGCGACGTGTAAATTTTCTCTGACGTATTTTACAAATCGTGTCATAAATTTGCGGAATGGGAATAGTATAACAAACTTTTTACACTGCCACATCAGGAAACATCCGTACAAGTCGGGGCTTGTCCTGATTGGTAAAAAAGTTAAATGCCCGCTGGAATCTTCCTTTATACAACCTATCTAATGGGGTATAATTTTCTCAAATGATAAACAGGTACAATTATAATGACGCTGTTTGGGTTGATTTGCAAAATCCGGAAGCCGAAGAAATAAAGTCCATAATGGAGGAATTCGGCATAAACCCTGAAGCGGCAAATGAGCTCTCTTCCCCATCAGTTAAGTCAAGAATTGATTTTTACAAAGATTTTTTATACATAATTTTGCAATTTCCGGTCTTTAAGCACAGCCACTCGGAAAGCACAAAACAAGAAGTTGATTTTTTGGTAGGGCGAAATTTCGTCATCACGGCAAGGTACGACACTATAGACGCTCTTGAGAAATTCAAAAAGATGGTCGAGGTGAGTTCCGTCTTGGACAAGGGCGAGAGCGCCGGCGCCTCATCGGTAATGTTTTTCGCAATGGTAAACGAAATGTACAAGGCCCTCTCGGATGAGCTGGCCTTTACCGAAGACTGGGTAGCGAAGGTGGAAGAGGAAATCTTTATAGGCAAAGAAAGAGAGATGGTTATTTCCCTCTCGCACATCAGTCGAGTCTTGCTTAATTTCAAAAAGATAACCGATTTCCATAGAGAAGTGCTGGAATCTCTGGACGTATACGGCAAAAGCATGTTCGGAGACCAGTTCTCTGTGCTGGCTAGAGCGGCCTTTCAAGAGTATTTCAAAATTCAGCATATGATAAACAACAGTCTTGAATCGGTTACAGAGTTGAGAGAGACCAACAATTCCCTTCTTTCGACAAAGCAAAACGAAACAATGAAAGTACTCACAATAATGGCCTTTGCGACTTTTCCCCTTTCTCTTATCGCGTCAATATTCGGGATGAATACCGTTTATCTACCGATAGTCGGACGACCTTTAGATTTCTGGATAGTTATGGCTATAATGGCCGGAGCGGTAGCTCTGATGTTAATCTTTTTCAAATCAAAAAGGTGGTTGTAACGCCGTATCGGCTTGTCGCGGAATTATGAACAAGGAATTAGGAATAATGAACAACCCAAACTCAGCCAATTAATTTCTATTCATAATTCTTTATTCTCAATTCTTTATTCCTAACTTTATGATTATCCACCTTTACAATACCCTATCAGGAAAAAAAGAAGAATTTGCGCCGTTAAAACAAGGCGAGGTTTCAATGTACCACTGTGGACCTACGGTCTACGACTATGCTCATATCGGCAATATGAGATCGTTTGTTTTTGCCGATATAATCCGCCGAACTTTTGAAAATTCCGGATACAAAGTCAACCAGGTAATGAACATCACCGACGTTGGCCACTTGACCGGCAACGGCGACTTGGGGCAGGACAAAATTGAAGAAGGGGCGCAAAGAGAAGGAAAAAGCGCCGAAGATATAATCCGGCATTACAGCGATGCGTTCTTTCAGGATTTGGAGAGACTGAATATAGAAACTGCCGGAACGAAATTTCCCAGAGCGACGGAGCATATAGACGAGCAGATTGAGCTTATAAAGAAACTGGAGCAAGGGGGCTTTACATACAAAATTTCTGACGGAGTTTACTTTGACACCTCAAAGTTCAAGCAATACGGGAAGTTGGGGTCAATTGACATAGAAGGTCAGAGAGAGGGCGCGCGAGTGGAAGCCAATCCCGAAAAAAAGAACCCGGCGGACTTTGCCCTTTGGAAATTTTCACCCGACACTAGCGAAAAAAGACAGCAGGAATGGGATTCGCCTTGGGGTATCGGCTTCCCCGGCTGGCACATTGAGTGCTCCGCTATGTCAATAAAGTATCTCGGAGAGACTTTTGATATTCACACTGGCGGCATTGACCATATTCCGGTACATCACAACAACGAGATAGCCCAGTCGGAATGCGCCACCGGCAAGACATTCGTAAATTACTGGCTTCACAACGCCTTCATCACTGTTGAGAGCAAGAAAATGGCAAAGTCCGAAGGAAATTTTATGCGAGTCACCGATCTGATGAAAAGAGAGATTCATCCGCTTTCGTACCGTTACTGGCTTTTGACTTCTCACTACCGAACACCGGCTAATTTTACTTTCAAGGCTGTGGAAGGGACACAGATTGCATTTGAATCGCTTGTGCACTTTGTCGCCAGATACAGCGGCGGAAAGATAAAACAAGACATAATTAACGATATTTTGGGAGACTTCCAGAACGATTTTAACACCGCCTACGCCTTGGCAAGATTGCATCATCTGATAGAAAAAGAACCGACTGCCGATGCCGCCGCGACAATTGTGGCAATAGATTCTCTGACAGGACTTTCAATAGAGAGGTTAGCAAAGGAAGTAAGCAGCATCGACTCTGAAACCACCGCCCTGATTGAAGAGAGAAAGAGAGCTCGTGATGTAAAAGATTGGAAAATTTCTGACAGTTTGCGTGAAGAAATTGAAAGTCGCGGCTATATGGTCTCCGACACTCCTGAGGGCGCCCTTGTATTCAAAAAACTCTCTAGCTTGGTTTAATCCGTCAACTGACGGACTGATAGCTGACAGCTGACCCAAACAATTTTTGCTTCGTAAAACTTGAATGGGCAAGCACTTAAAAGCTAATTTGTTTTCATCCCGTTAGAAACAGGTCATTCTTAATTCCTTATTCCTAATTCTTATTTGTCCCCACCTTCCCCACAGCTTGTGCAGTAAAACAGCCTTTGTCGCGCTTCCCTGCCCTGTGATAATATGTGTGCACGATGGCGGGAGTCTCCAAAGAAAAATTACGAATACCTCCGCAAAGCATTGAAGCAGAAATGGCTCTTCTGGGGTCAATAATGCTTCGCCCCGACGGCCTCTACGAGATAATCGACCTTGCCTCGCCGAAATCTTTTTATTCGGAAAAAAACGGCATCATCTTTGAAACGATGCTTGAGCTCTTCGCCAAACACAATCCGATAGATTTCCTTTCTCTCTCCCAGCGTCTGAAAGAAAAAGGCCTTTTGGAGCAAATCGGCGGAGGAAGCTACCTTACGGAGGTTGTCCATATGGTGCCGACTTCCTCAAACTTGAAGCACTATGCGGAAATAGTGCAGAAAAAGCACATGATGCGTCGCCTTATTGAAGCTTCCGAATATATCGGCGCTTTGGGTTTTGAGGAAGCCCACGATCTGGAAGAAGTTTTGGATAAAGCCGAGAAAAAAATCTACGACGTCACTTCAAGCGGAAGCGTTTTTTCCGTCAGAGAATTGAAAGATGAACTGGCAGAGGCCTGGGAGAGACTGGACCGGCTCCACAACGCGAAAAGCGGTCTTCGGGGCATTCCCACCGGTTTCCCCGAGCTTGACAGTAAGCTTTCCGGTTTTCAAAAATCCGATTTAATAATTCTGGCGTCCAGACCTTCAATGGGAAAGACTTCGCTGGCCTTAGATATCATCAGGCAAACTGCTGTAAATCATAACACTCCCGTGGCAATATTCTCTCTGGAAATGAGCTCCCAACAGCTTGTGGACAGAATGCTTGCCGCTCAGTCAAACGTGGATGCTTGGAAATTGCGTACAGGAAAACTCACCAGAGAAGATGAGTTTGCCGCTATCCGGCAGTCGCTGGACAAGCTCTCTCAAGCGCCGATTTTCATAGATGACCAGCCCGGAAATAATATTCTCAAGATGCGTTCCGTTGCTCGCCGGCTCAAAAGCGAGAAAGGGCTGGGGCTGGTGGTTGTAGATTATCTTCAGCTGATGCTCCCCACCCAATCGCGCAACCAAGACACTTTGGTTCAGCAAGTTACGGAGATATCCCGTTCTCTTAAAAACTTGGCAAGAGAGCTCGATATCCCTGTGCTGGCGCTCTCCCAGCTTTCCCGCGCAATAGAGAGCCGCGGCGGCAGGCCCCGCCTTTCGGACTTGAGAGACTCCGGTTCTATTGAACAAGACGCTGATGTCGTTATGTTTATACATAGAGAAGACAGGTACAAAGAAGAATCGGAAAAAACAAATATTGCGGAAATATTGATTGAAAAGCACAGAAACGGCGAGACTGGCAAAGTTACCCTTTTCTTCAATGATAAAAAGGTGACATTCCAAAGTGTTGAGAAATCCGACTTCGGCGGAGCCGAACAGGAGTTTGAGACATTATAGCTTTCTAGCTAATCAGCTGATTAGCTTTTCTTTCAAACACAAAACATAAAAAATGAACAATTTACAGAAACAAGTAGATGATTGGGTAAAACAATACAAAGTTGAGTATTTTAAGCCGTTAGAAATTTTAGCCAGATTAACAGAAGAGGTTGGCGAATTAGCTAGAGAATTAAATCACATTTACGGTCCAAAGAAGAAAAAATCTTCTGAAGACAAGAAAGAAATGGCTGATGAAATGGGCGATATAATTTTTACCATCATTTGTCTGGCGAATTCACATAAGGTAGACCTGGATGATAGTTTTAAAAAAGTCATGGATAAGTGTTACGGCAGGGACAAGGACAGATGGGAGAAGAAAAGATGAGATGAACAGTATAGAAAGACTAGCCAAATTATTTTCGGAATTTCCCGGTATCGGCCCAAGACAGGCCAGGCGCCTTGTTTACTTTTTAATATCGCGCAATTCCGGTCTTAGAGGCGAACTTGTTAAAACCCTTACCGAGCTCGGCTCTGATATTATTTCCTGCGATACCTGTTTCCGTTTTTTTACGAAAGAGAAAGGAAACTCCCCCACATGCCCAATATGCCGAGATAAAAATCGGGACAGAGGAATTCTGATGATTGTCGCCCGAGATATTGACTTTGAAAGTGTGGAAAAAACCGGTCTTTTTAAGGGATTTTACTTTGTGCTCGGCGGAACTGTGCCCATTTTGGAAAAGGAGCCAAATAAGAAAATCCGGGAAAGTGAGTTAAAAAAAGTGATTGAAAAACATACCGTCGGAGAAAGCGGATTGAAAGAAATAATTCTTGCAATGAATGTAAACGCCGAAGGAGACAATACCGCGAGATACTTGCAGGGATTGCTTGCGCCGATAGCTAAAAAGCACAAAATTACCCTCTCAACTCTCGGCCGGGGGCTTTCCACCGGCACCGAACTTGAATATTCTGACCCGGACACCCTGGAGAACGCCCTTAAAAACAGGCATTGATTTCTTAATAACAGAATCTTGACGTTTCCTTAAATTTTGACGTTTTTCTAATTGGTATAATAAATAACGATCGTTATTTATTATACCATTAACAATTTATTGGAGACTGGGGATTTTCCGCAGTTACACAATAAGCTCCTCTTCACCCTCTTGGCGGCTAATACAATTAAACGATGTCGCCCTTGGATAGGATGCCCTAATGCGAAATTTCCTAGTTAGGAAAATCATCACATATTTTTGCTATAGCAAAAATATGTGATGATTCCAATTTTCCCCAAATCAAAATTAGTTCTTTAACGCTAGTCAATCACAACTTCAAAAAATGGCTGCCTGTGTCCTCGCTTTTTGAAATATCGGCTTTTTTGTTTATATTTTATAACCGTAACCTTCTTGGCTTTTCCTATCTTTGAAATTGTCGCCGAAACTGACGCGCCGGAAATAAAGGGGTTGCCCAGTGTCGCTTTACCGCCATTTACGGTAAGTAATACTTTATCAAACTTCACCTTGTCGCCCTCTTTATAATCCCCTTTTATCTTTTCAATCTTCAATCTGTCTCCTGACGAAACGATATATTGCTTGCCTCCTGTAAATATAACAGCCGATTCCACCTTCCCACCCTTGGTCGCAGGTTTTTCTTTTGCCACAACTTTAGCCGAGCTCTTTTTAGGAGCACTTGTAGCTTTTTTGATAGTTTCTTTTTTATCTGCCATCCCGTTAGAAACAGGTCGCGGTCAGCCGCACCCTGCTAAAAATTATATTTGTAAATATTATACCCCTTATAAGACATGCCTATTATTCAGTTCCAACTGAAACCGTGACCGCGCCTGCCTGCACAGGCAGGGTTTCTTACGGGACCATACGAGGCAATATATTACTGGATAATACTTACTAAAGCAAGTGTGAAAGCTGTATTTTATGAGATCATGTTTTAGATTTGACAAATATATATTTAGTATGCTATTATACTTTTGGAAACATAGAACCCACTCACAACAACAAGGTGAACGATGTCCGCCGACACAGTGTCCATTCTCGTCATCTGCGGCACCGCAGCTGTTGCTGTTGTTGCCATCGTTGTAGCCATCAGGTTCAAGCCGGAGAAAAGAAATCGGAGCTGACCCGCCTCCGACTAGAGAGGCGGGTTTCTTTTTATATAACTACATCACAAATACAACATACTAACAAACTTAAGTTTGTTAGTATGTTGTCAATTAAGATTGCTTCTCTTTTTGTATTCTTTATTCCTGATTCTTTATTCCGTGCTAGGCCTATCCAGCACTACTGGCTCTATCCCCGGAGATTCTCCCGTGATGCGAACCACATCCTTGTCTATCTTTCCAAGCTCTTTATAAGCGGCATTGTAATGGTTTACAGTTGTTGATATTGAACTGCCTAGTTTGCCCATATAGTCATCGTGCGCTTTGAGATGCCTGCCCAGTTCCCCTACCCGCTTCATTATGTCCTTTGCGCTCTCTTCAATCTTGAACGCTCTAAATCCATACAAAACTGATTGCAGATACGCCGCGAAAGTTGTCGGCGACACGATAATCACTTTCCTTTCATTGTAAGCGTAGTCAATCAGGTTGCGGGTATTCACTTTCACCGCCCCAACTTCGTTTATAAGCAGGTCGTAGTAGATCGCCTCCGCTGGAATATACATAAAGGCAAATGGCAATGTGCCGTCGCTGGGCCGCACATACTTGGAGGTTTCGTCAATCCTCTTTTTCAAATCGTTCCTGAATTCTTTTTCTAGCTCTTCCCTCTGATTTTCATCAACTGCCTGCGTAACCCGCTGATAATTATCCAGCGAGAATTTGGCATCTATCGGTATAAATCCGTCTTTTGTGATAATCACCGCGTCCACGACATCGCCGCCGGGAAACTCATACTGCATTTTGAAAGAAGTTGGCGGCAGTATATTTTCAAGAATGAGCTTGAGCGATGCCTCGCCCAGATTCCCTCTTTGTTTCTGATGCTTCAAAACCTTTTCCAAATTCGCCAATTGTTCCGCAATTGTCACAAACTGACGCGTGGCTTCATTTGCTTTGGTCTGTTCTTTGGCAACCTCAAGAAGATTCTTGCTAACTTCCTCATTTATCTCTCTTATGAGCCGCTGGGATTCGCTAAATTGGTGTTTAACGGCCTCGCTCATTTCCTTGCGTGATTCGCCCAGTTTGCTGTCTATGGTTCGTATAAGGTCGTTAAATTGGTTCTGTAGAAGCACCATCCCATCTTGCCCATTCTCTTTTCTGTGTCCGCGAAAAAGTAACCAAAAAAGCGCCCCCGAAAGAAGGACCAAAAAAACTATTAGAACAATGAGAATCGTCTGCATTTGGTCTATTATAACAGACTAGCTTATAAGCTTTCTAGCTTGTTGGCTACTTAGCTTTTATTTTTTTGTACTTATACCACTGTAATAAGTAGTTTATTTTTTTGCTATTATAGTAGGGTTACTACTCCTTATGGGTGAATTTGACCCTGAAAAAACACTTGGTGGTATAATAAAGGACTTAAAGTTGGGTAAATGGTATTTTGCCCTACTAAAAGCCTTGCGGGGAATAGGTATTGCATTGCTTTTTTTTGCTGCAATTTATGGTGTCTTTGTCCGTTTTGGCTGGGTTGATAATCCTCTTGGAAAACCTTTAACCTCTGACTTTACAGCAAGTATATTTCTAAGAGGATATCCGCAGGAAACAAATGTTATTCAGTTGGGAGGTGGGACATTAAGACCATTTAAGACCTTTGAAAATCCTGACCCTGCCCATCAAATAACTTTAGTTAGAAATATGGCTTTTTCTCAATTGCCAGATGAAATGGCTCCACAGAGTAGTGGTTCTGCATATTCATACCAATTAGAACCTAAGGAAAAGGACTTGTTTACTTTCTACCAGACCTCTCCCAATAACTCGCGTGTTATAGATATCTATAGAAAAAACTTTAGAGTAACTCTTATAAATATTGTTCCTAGAGAAAATACTTCCTCAACTGATACCCGCTTGAATTATGAGTACCAGTTTGTTATTGATGAAGAGTGATATAATTTAATTATGAATAAATATCCAATAGCTTGGTTTGCGGTTGTAGTGATTCTTGGCTTTCTCTATATTCAAGAAACATCACAATGGTTTATAGTTTTTATATTGGCGGTTATATTAGCTAAGCAGATAGAGATACTTAGAAAGTTAGATAAATGATTAGCCACGTTCTACAAAATACCGTTATATTTTTTAGTTTAGTTGGTATATGGCACATTTTTGTTTTAATTCTTTGTAATATGCAGGGTAAAGAAACGTTCAGAATTGGTATTAAACCAGAGTTAGCGGGGATTTTAGTATTACTGGCTATGGTTGTAGCTTATACCTTATTGGGAGAATTTTAGTTTATGCAAAGTCCGGCTTTGCATAGTTAACTAAACTTCGTTTATTTTTTACCTTATCTATTTGATATTTTGCGCAAAATATCAAATATAATAATGTTTAGTTTTTCGTCTTTTGTTTTTTGTTGTAAGTTGTAGGTTGTTTGTTATTAGTTATAATGAAATTATCATGCACGACAAAATCCAACAAGAAATAGCCGCGGTTATGAAAGCCCGCGATACAGTCCGGCTCAATACCCTGCGAGGTCTTCTGGCAGCATTTACAAACGAACTTGTCGCCAAACGAAGGAAGCCAACAGAGAAGCTCGCTGATGACGAAGCAGTTGCCGTCATTATGCGCAGTATAAAACAGCACAAAGATTCAATTGAACAGTTTGAGAAAGGCGGCCGTCAGGATTTGGTAGATGAAGAAAAGAAGGAATTGGCAATCCTTGAAGAATACGCCCCAAAAATGATGTCCAAAGATGAAATATTACCAATCGCCCAAAAGAAGAAAAACGAACTCGGTATAACAGACCCTTCAAAAATAGGAATGCTTATGGGTGCAATCGCCAAAGAGCTTAAAGGCAAAGCTGATGGCAAAGATATCAAAGATATCGTTGATTCATTGTTTTAATAAATTCAGAAATAAAACATTCTCATATTCTTAAGAATATGAGAATGTTTTTAGTTTTGGCTGGATAAGCTATGCGAAAATTTTTTACCTGTAAAAAACCCTTACGTAGAGCTATATTTCTAATTTTTCCACACTTTATATTGACTTTTAATATCTAATATGCTACAATAAACATTAGAAGGCGTACGTCGTCTCACATTGTTCACGGGAGAGGAACAATGGCCAACATCAAGGGTATGGCCGAGGTTGAAATCCGTTCCGCGATCGATAGGAGAGTCCTTGAGATCAAGCGGGAGGGTGACTACCAAACCGCCGGGTACAGGGCCTGGAACGAGTACTACGAGATGTACAGGGGCCCCAAGGAAAGCCTCAAGGAGTTCAAGAGGCGCATTATGACCGCTGGGCAGAAGGCCACCGACCCACCAATAAGTCAGGTGCGGAGGTCGCCCAGGCCTCAACGGTCCGGCAGGAAGGCATCGAGACCAGACCAGCAGACGGAAAGAGTCCGTCAACTGGTCGAGGATGTAAATGAAGATGATGCCTTCGACCGTACGATCAGATACGACAAACGCGTTGGGGACTGACTCGTCATTCACTCCCCATAGCGGGGCCGATGAGCAAACTCGGCCCCGCTTTTTCATTTGTCCCGTTGTAAGATTTCATTGATTTTCCCCAATTCACTCTCCCTCTTGCCATCACTTTTTTTGAATTTCCGGATTGGTATAATAAATAACGATCGTTATTTATTATACCAATGGGTTTTTGAGACTTTTCGCTTTTTTTGATGCTTTCATCGCCCCATTAGAAACCGGCCCCACATCATGCGGAACCAATATCTCGCACGAGATTTGTTATATAATCAATCATTATTAGCTAGCTTTTGCAAAATGCTCAAAAATAATTTATACAACCTCCTGCTTCAGCTTACAGTTGAAAACAGAAGTCTCTGGCGCATAAAAGACGAATATCTCAAAGACGCCGAGGGAGACGCAGAAGTGCTCGCCTTCTGGCAAAAAATGACCGCAGACAAAGAAGCCCACATAAATGAACTGTCCACACTTGTAAAGTCTAGGATGTAAACTGGTTGCCTTAAAAAACAATCACTAATGCTGGTTCGGCAACTAGTCATAGCTAACATATACACTATTTTCTAATTTGTACGAATTAGAAAATAGTTTATTATGATTGTATGATAGAAAAAGAAGCTGAAAAGATATTAAAAGCTCTGGCCAACAGAAGGAGGCTTCAGATCATTAAAATCCTAAAAAAGAAAAAGAAGGTAATGGTTGGAGATATTGCTGATACTATCAAACTATCGTTTACAGCAACTTCCAAACATTTGGGAGTTTTATATTCTGCTGGAATTGTTGACCGAGAACAGAAAAGTCTCCAGATGTGGTATTCCCCATCGAATAATACTCACCCCATCGTCAAACACATCTCTAATTCGATCGAATAGGAAAATAGTTGGTTGAGTATTAGAAAACAACAAATATAGAAGATAAATGAGGAGTTAAAAGCTATATAACTTTTTCTTTTTTGAGTATTTCTTTTTTCTTCTGGCTTCCCCATCTGTATCCTCCAATCTTGCCGTCAGAACGAATAACTCTGTGGCATGGAATTTTGGAGCTGGTATTTTTATTTAAAATATTGCCTACTGCTCTATAAGCTTTCGGCCTGCCGGCAAGACGGGCAACCTGTTTGTACGTTAGGGTCTTCCCTTTTGGGATTTTTGATACCACACTGTAAACTTTTTCAGAAAATTTGGTCATGAGATTAATTATAACCTGAAACTTATAATAAGCTCAATATACATAAGTAAAACTGTATTCTATTTGATATTTTGCGCAAAATATCAAATAGAATAGTCAGTAAAACAAAGCCGCCCCACGCACGCAATGTGCGGGGGCGGTTTGAAGTGGCTTGCGATGTCAGGAGTGCGTCGGTGCCGGGAAGAAGACTCCCCTGCGAGGTTGTTTGACTCGATACTCACCCCTGATCTTCTTTAGGCGGCCGTCATCCATCATGTTGAAGACCTCGTACGACCAGCCCTCCCTCGCACGGCTCTCGGCGATGAACTTGAGAAGTCTCATGGTCTCGAGGTCGCATACCCAGACGTTGTGATGGATCCCCTGAGCGTCGTACGCACTCAAGGTGTCCTTTTCCGCATCCAACCTCTCGGCGAGCCACGAATTGACTGGGGACCCCTCAAGCGGGATCGGTTCCACGTAGTACTTGGGTGGCTGAGTCTTCTTTTTCCTTGCCATACACCCTCCAAGGTTCAGGTTTCCGAGAAAATAATAACATTATAAATGTTAGGTGTAAAATAAAAAAACCAAATTATTACAAAACCTAAACATATCTCTAATTCGCGCGAATAGTAGAATAGTTTGAGTCGTGGAAAAAAAGACAGGGAGCGGCAAGGGTGAAAGTATAAAAACAAGTTACCCTCAAACACTTATACAGCGTTGAGGGTAATATACGCCTTCCTCGCGGAAGGGTTGATGGCTTATGGTAATGCACCGATACCAACTCAATGGTCGATAAGGCTAACCATAGCCACACAAGTCTGGACACTTCCCCGCGACCAGACAACCCCAGCTCGGTACTTAGATTGCGGGGCAAATCGCCGTGCCGGAGTTATGTTATGCTAACAAACTGTATATAAAAACACAAACTTATCTATTCTAATGTTTTGCAAAATACTAGAATAACAAATTAAATAAAGCAAAAAATCTAACATTTTTCTTGTAAAAATGATATATTTGTTCTGTTTTAAGGCCCTATCGTCTAGCGGTTAGGACACAGCCTTCTCAAGGCTGGAACCGGGGTTCGATTCCCCGTAGGGTCATGGGTACAGAAAAAGGTTCCATTTTGTGTGGGGCCTTTTTCTGTACCCGTCATGATCTCTGGGTGGAGAGAATCGAAGCCCGGAGCACTGGTGCGAGGGCGGGCTGGATGATTTTTCAGCAAAAAAATACAGCTAGCCGATTCCCTGCCTGCCGGCAGGCAGGCCCGTGGGGTCACAAAGCGCACATTAGAAAATTTGACAACTTCCGTAAATTTGATATAATAGTAAGCAGAAAAACGAACCTCAAGCAAGGACGGCTATATGACCGACCTCTACTCGCGAACAATTCTGGCAGGCATCTTTTTCGGCTTCTGGCCGCTACTGATGAACAGAAGCGGACTGAACGGGAATGTTGCCTCCCTGGTTCAGTCCTGCGTTGCCCTGACTGTGATCATTCCCTTTGCTGTCACTAGCGGATTCCAGACTTTGCATACAGCAAGGATTGAATTCGCTCTGGCAGCGGGAGTCGTCGCAGTTTCAGGGCTCTTGACCTTCAACAGTATGCTAGCAAAGGTAACAAAGGAACAGGTTGGTATGCTGTTCGTCATGATGATTATGGTTCAGGTCTCTCTGCCGGTCGTGTACCACATGGTACAGAATGGCGAGTACACGTTGAAGCAAATCGTCGGCGTGTTGGCTGCCTTTCTGGCAATCTTCCTGCTCGGCGGGCAAAGAGCCTGAACCTCCCAGCATTACACCCCCCGACTCCCGTATTAATGGGACGTTGGGGGGTGTTTTTTTATTCCTTATTCCAGATTCTTAATTCCCCTCTTCTACCTGCTCAAATTCTGTAGCAATAGTCCAGTTGCAATCATCAAAATTAGTCCGATTACGATAACCACCCAAGTAGACAGGTTATTTGTAAGTTTTAAGATACTATCCACAAATACACCCAAAACGATACCAACTGCCCCAATAAAAGCCAAGTGAACTTGGCTCTGGTGTTTTTTTACAGAAAGATTCTTACTAGAAGATTCTTTCATCCTCTTTGCATTCCTATCAACTAAATCATTATCATCATTTAGATTTTTATTTTCCATATTATCCTATTTAGAAATTAGATTAATTAAGTCAATTATAAATTTATCTGTTTTTCCACTCCTCATCCTGTCTCACCAAGATTTTCTCCTTATTTTCAGGATGCGCCATCACCGCCTCAACCACTCTCTCCATCCTGACACCCTGCGAACCTTTTATTAAAACAATATCACCCTCGGCGATTTTGGATTTCAGTTTCTTTCCGGCTTCGCGCGAATTCTCGTATTGAAATATATTTTTGTCTTTCATCCCAGCTTCAATTGCGCCCATCGCGATATTCTGCGCCCGCAATCCAACCGTAGCAAGAATATCGCAGAATTGCCCCGCCTTTTCTCCCGCCTCTCTGTGGGCATCAACCGTATGGGTCCCGAGTTCAAGCATATCTCCCAGAACCGCAATTTTCCTGCCGGAGGATTTAATAAACTTTAGACTCTCCAGCGCTTCCATAAGAGCTACGGGCGAAGAATTGTACGAATCGTCAATGACAAGACTATCTCTTATTCCGGAAATCAGGTTCATTCTGCCCCGAGGCGGATCAAACTCGCTTAATGCCTGCGTCATTTCATGCAGGTCAAGCTTAAGAGCAAGCCCTACAGCCAACGCACAAAGAGTAGCGTACATATACTGCCTTCCTATGCAGCCATTCACCGATACGGTTTTTACCAAACCACTTGCATCCGCCTTGTATGAAAATCCGGCAGGAATTTTTATTCCTGATTTTTCTTTGTAATTAATTTCATAATATGAACCAAAGATATCCGCCTGCGTTTCTAGGCCGAAGTACTTTATATTTCCGGAGAAGTTTTCGGAAAATTTGCGCACATCCTCATCATCATAATTGAGAACCAGCGACCCTTCCGGTTTAAGATATTTTATAAGAGAACGCTTCTCTTTGAAGAGCTCCTCCGCTGATTCAAAAAATTCAATGTGGACTGGGGTCTTGCCTAGCCTCGTTACGGCCACAATGTCCGGCCGAAGCCACCTTGCAATTCCAGCAATATCTCCCGGTCTGTCCGCACCAACTTCAAGAACAAGCCATTGCGGGTATCTAGCTTTAAACAAAATAAGTATGAGCCCTTCCGATAGATTCGTCAGCCACAGGAGTGGATTGCTCCATGCATTTGGTAAACCTAGGATGGCCAGCGGTACTCCGATTTCGCTGTTGAAGCTTTTTTCACTCTTACGGACAAAAAAGAATTTGGACAAAACACAATATATGGCGTCCTTGCTTCCCGTCTTGCCGACGCTTCCCGTGACAGCAACAATTTTCGGCTTATATTTTGCCAACACAAGACGCGCCTCCCAAGTCAGCACGGCAACTATTATTTTCTTAAAAATTTGCTTCATCCCGTAAGAAATCCATGAGTTAATTTTGTAAAGCCAATTTGGACATACCGATACATCTTATATTAATACGGCTAAAGTCATTTTCTTCAACGGAAATGCCTGAGCTCCAGTTTCTTATCCCCGCTTCTTTTTCGAGTAAAGTCATGACTTGTTTATATCTAATTTTTGTTTATTGGCATTTCCTATTTCTAACGGGATTCATTCCGTAAGAAATTGGTTTTGTAAGTTTTGTGTTATAAGTTACATGTTATACGATTAACGGTCGGGCGGTATTTCATAATAATTTATTAAAAATTTGGTTATATCAAGGAAAGAGACAGTGAGCGTTTCCGAAGCATATTTCACCTCTTTGGGGTCAAAAGTGTACAGAAACACCAGGAATTGCGGATTATAAGCCGGAAAATAACCGAAAAATGAGTGAAGGAACACATCCGTATAGTATCCTCCGCCTTCGGGATTGGCAACTTGGGCTGTACCCGTTTTTGCCGCCACGCTGTAATTGGGAATTTTCGCTTGGCCGTTGAGAAGCGCGTTATCAACCACATGAACCAACATTCTGGTAATCTCTTCGGAGGTTTCTTTGGTAAGAACTTGTTTACTTGGATTGGGCACAATTTTCTTGCCTCCGCCGATTGAGTAATCTATTTTCGTTACAATGTGGGGATTCACGAGCATCCCGCCATTACCAAGCGCCGCCATGGCGCGAACGGTTTCTATCGGGGTGAGCGCCATACCCTGGCCATAGGAAGCAGTAGCGTATTCAATATCGCGTGGACTTTTCAGGTTCTCTACAAGACCGTGAGTCTCGTTCGGCAGGTCAATGCCGGTCTCTTCAGCCACTCCGAAATCAAACATATATTTGGCAAAAGTCCCCTTGCCCATGGCGCTGACTGCAAAGGCGGCGCCGGTGTTGAGGGATTGATTGAGCACCTCCTGCATAGAAACCAGTCCCCTCCCCCTACCGTCGTAGTTTGATATTGTTTTGTTGTTGAGAGTCAGAAAGCCGGCGTCAAAGTATGTGGACTTGGCGGTTATGGCTCCCGCGTCCAGACCGGCGGCAATGGTTAGAGGTTTTATGATAGAGCCCATCTCATACACGCTCTCAACGAGATGATTCTTGAAGATATCGGAATTTTTGGCGCTTCCGATGCTGTTTGGGTCAAAGGTTGGATTAATGGCCATCGCGTAAATTTCGCCATTCATCGGATTGATAATGATGCCTCCCGAATATTGGGACGACCACTTCTCGTTTATTTTACGAAGCTCCTCCTCAAGAAAGGCCTCGACTGTCGGCTCAATGCTCGTTACGATGTCTCCTTCCAATTTTTTTTCGTCGGACACCCCGCTTTCAACATTGGAAAAAATTTCTGCGAAGAAATTAACAAACACCGAGTCGTTGTTGCGATTCAGCGTATCTTCATAATATCTCTCAAGGCCGTACCTTCCGGCCAATTCGTCCTCCTTGTATGCAATAAAGCCCAATGTGTGCGCCGCCAGAGTGTTGCCGGGATAATATCTCCATCTTTGTTTATATATGGAAACTCCGGGTATTTTTAGAGCTGAAATCTCGTCAGCAATTTCTTTTGGAATTTTTTGAGCTATTTGTTCGTACGTATCGTCAGACTTTTCCGCTTTCTCAAGAAAGGCCTCCCTGTTTTCAATTGAAATCAAAGGTAAAAGCGTGTTATACAACATCTCCGGGTCTTCAATCAGTTTCGGATTTAGCGCCACGATGAAGCCGGTCTTTAACGTTGCCGCAGAGACCTTTTCACCGGTTTTGCTGGTAAGAAAAACGGAGCCGCGGTTGAAGTAATCGTAGCTTGACTGGACGTACTGCCTGTCGGCCCTGCCGGCAAGTTCATCCCCCGAAACTATTTGAAGAAAATAGAGTCTGCTGACAAGCACCATAGCAAACAAAAAGATGCCAGTGGAAATTATTCGGATTCTCCGTACTGACTGTTGTTTCATCCCGTTAGAAATTATGCAGTTTATCTTGTAAAACTCCGTTCATATCACCCTTACTCGTTGTGTTAGCACAACGGAAACCGTTTAATTACGGAAATACTTATGCATCGCAACCAATATTTTGGCTTTTTTTAAATAATTAACTTTAATCCCCGTTTTAATTTCTTTCTAGGGAGTATTTCCTATTTCTTACGGGATTCATCCCGTTAGAAATTATACAGTATTGTTGCTATGGAGTTTGAGGAAAAGTTGAAGCGAAGGCAACGGCTGGCTTCCTTGAGACATAGACAACTTCTTTAACCTGTTCAAAGCCGAGCTCAAAAGCCGTATTAATTGTTATATTATTTTTTAGCGCAATGTATGAAAATTCCAACTCTGCTATTTTGTTTGAAATGGAGGACAGTTCAGTCTCAAGAATCTGCCGTTCAGCGACATTTCTCACTGTTTGGTTGATGCCCAAGATATAAAAAACCGCAAGGCCGGCAGTAAGGCAGGCGATGCCCCAAAATATTACTCTCGTATCTTTAAGTACCGCAGTATTTACTCTCATGAAAATTTCTCTTTTTTAATAATTCGCAACTTTGCGCTTCTGGCGCGAGGGTTTGCCTTGATTTCGTCGCCACTTGCCGTAATCGGCTTCTTTACAATCAGTTCCCCGCCCTGTGTGCTCAATTCTTTAAAATATCGTTTGACTATTCTGTCTTCCAGACTGTTAAAGCTGATGACTGCGATTCTGCCTTGCGGGTTTAGTCTCTTCCATGCGGCCTTCAGGGCTTCGGAGAGAGCAGTAAGTTCGCCATTGACAGCGATCCGCAATGCTTGGAAAGTTCTGGTAGCCGGGTGGATTCTGCCTCTTTCATAATTCGGCGGGACTGCCTGCTTCACAACATTTGCCAGATCTCCGCTTGTCTCTATGTTTCTTTCCTTGCGGCGGAGAACTATCGCTCCGGCAATTCGGTTTGCAAACTTCTCTTCCCCCAGCTCCCGCAGAAGCTCTGCCAATTTCTCTTCCGGCCATTCGTTGACTATTTCCTTCGCGGTGAGAGAACTGGCAGACGGATCTCTTTCGTAAGTCATGAGAAGCGGTTCGTCCCTTTGAAAAGAAAACCCCCTCCCCTCTTCGTCCTCCAATTCTTCCGGCGGCACCAGTTGGTCGGATGAGAAGCCGAGGTCAAACAAAACTTTGTCCACCGCCGGCATAGACAAGTCGTTCAGTATCGTCGAGAAATTCCTGAAATTGTCGTTTACGTAAACTACGTCGCAAGGATACTGGGCAAGTCTTTTTCTACTTCTCTCAATTGCGCCTTGGTCTCGGTCAACCGCTATCAGTCGGACGCTTCGGCCGAACAGTCGGCACACTTCTTCAGTGTGTCCGCCCGCGCCGAGTGTGGCATCAACGAACACGTCGCCAGCAGCAATCTCCAAGCCCTCTGTTGCTTCATTTAAAAGAACTGGGATATGGCTCATGGAACTTGTTGGAAATTGGGGTTTAAAACACGCCGATTTCGCCCAATTTCTCCGCCATGCCATCGGCATCCTTCTCGATTCGCTTCTTATACAGGACCCACTGCCTGTCGTTCCAAATTTCAATGCGGTCATAGACACCGGCAAATACCACTTTGGTTTTTAAGTCAGCGTAATCACGCAAGAATTCCGGAACCAAAATTCGACCAATTGAATCCACGTCCATCTCCACTGCGCCGGCAAGCATGAACCGGCCGAAGCCTCTGGTATCGCGTTGCCCCATGGGAAGAGAACCAAGCTTTTGAGCAATCTCGCCCCACGACCTAAGCGAATAAACAAGCAAACAGTTGTCCAACCCGTGGGTAACAACGATTTTTTTGCCGAGTTCCTTGCGGAACTTCGACGGCAGAGAGATGCGCTTCTTCTCGTCTACTGTATGTGTATACTCGCCTATAAACATGGGTGATTTTCTTAGTGAGTGAAGCAAACTTAGAAAATCTCCACCCAGCACTTACAATTTTTTAAAATAGTCGCGACTTTGCAGGTATGGCAGCAAACCTCATGCAAAGTTTGGTGTGGAAAATAAGTGCTGGGTGGTAAAAACAATACTCGTTATGCTCGTTTGTTTTTTACCACTTCTTCCCACTTGACTAATAGTATATAACACTTATTCCCACCTCCTATACCCTGTTATCCACAGGTGTGCAAAAGTTTCAAATCTCCTTAAACCTAGCCAAGATAAATCCATCAAAAAATACCAAAAAATCGTCGTCGCCAGAAAAACAAAACCCCGCCGAAGTCCGAAGACTTCGACGGGATCTAGCACCTTACTAATCCAAAATTGTAAAAAGGTGTAAAAATGCTAAATTAAGACAATGAAATATACCTCTCCTTTTAGTAAGCTGACTAAAAAAGACGCCGACAAGGCAGGCGGCAAGGGTGCCTCTTTGGGTGAAATGACACGGGTCGGAATTCCTGTTCCCAATGGTTTTGTAATCCTCTCAGCCACCTTTGACCACTTTCTCCACGAGACTGATTTAACCCAGGAGATTGATGCAATTCTAAAGACAGTCGATCATAAAGCAATTCACACTGTTGAGAGAGCTTCAGAAAAAATACGAGGACTTATAGAAAAACAGAAGATTCTATCTGATATCTGTAACGAGATTAAAAAAGAGTTCGAATTCCTTAAAACAGAATTTGTCGCTGTCCGATCCTCTGCTACGGCCGAAGACGGAACAGAGCACGCTTGGGCGGGTCAACTTGAGAGCTATTTGAACACCACGGAAGATGACTTGCTCGATAAAGTTAAGAAATGCTGGTCTTCTCTCTTTACTCCGAGGGCAATCTTTTATCGCTTTGAGAAAGAACTTCACGGCACGGATATTTCTGTAGCTGTTGTAGTGCAGAAGATGGTTCAGTCGGAAGTATCGGGGGTAGCATTTTCAGTCCATCCGATTACAGAAGATAGAAATCAACTCATTATCGAAGCTGGCTTTGGGCTTGGAGAAGCTATCGTATCTGGAGCTATAACTCCTGATTCTTATGTTGTTGAAAAGGAACCAAGAAAAATAATTGATACAACGGTAAATACTCAAAAGAGAGGTCTGTATAAATCGAGAAGCGGAGAAAATGAGTGGAAAGAAATCTATAAACCGCAAGCGTCTTCTCAAGTTTTAAAGGAAAGTCAAATACTTGAATTGGCTGATCTGATTGTAAAAATAGAAAACCATTACGGATTTCCTTGCGATATTGAATGGGCTTATGAAAATGGGAAATTTTATATTACCCAAAGCAGACCGATCACTACATTAGATAAATTAGATAAGGTCAAAAAACCTCATCAGCAATATATAAACCATATATCAAGAGACATGTCCCTGACCGCGATATATTATCCATTTTTAGTCCAAACTGGTATTTATAAATCTACTTTTGAGTTTAAAAGTAAAGGTTTGTTTTATTTTTCAGAGAAATCTTTCCTTAAGGGTTATAAGAGTTTTGAAGATGATCAACGGGTAAAAGATCAAATAATTAAGTATGTTAAAAAAGGTAAATTAGTCAGTATTTTGAAAAATTTTAAAAAGATTATTGATCAACGAATAAAGTTGACACAAAGTTTTATCAATACCGATCTAGACAAAAAATCACAACAATGGGTTATAAATCAATTTAAAAAATTTAATAAGTTTTACTTGAGGTATTGGTCTTATCATCTTTTTGTATTTAATTTAGACAAAGCCATTGAAAATACTCTATACCGGAATCTTTTAAAAGAAAACGAAAAGCTACTAAATAAGGTCAGAAATCACAATCCTTTTCTGTTTTTTGACGAGGAATATTTACCCCATTTGTTTAATTACCTGGCAAAAACTTTCTCTGTGAAAAAGAGGCTCCTTTATTTTTTAACGCCAGACGAAATCATTAAACTGATGGGGTCCGGAGGTAATTTTGATTGGAATGAAATAAAAAAAGGTCAAAATATTATCTTCTTTGCACAATATATAACAGGCAAATTATTTACTCTGACAGTAACGCATTAAATAAGTACCGTAGGATAATTCCACAAACTCAAGAGAAAAATGGGAGCAAAGAAATTAAGGGAGATATCGCATATAAAGGAAAAGTGACCGGGATAGTAAAGGTGGTTTTATTAAAAAAAGATTTGCAAAACATTCCCGTTAATTCAGTTTTGGTAGCTCCCCAAACAACACCAGAATTTACACCGAGACTTAAAAATGTGTCAGCTATTATTACCGACGAAGGGGGTGTTTTGTGCCATGCCGCGATAATTAGTAGAGAACTTCATAAACCTTGTATTATTGGCACCAAGGTTGCTACACAAGTCTTAAAAGATGGCGACCTAGTCGAGGTAGATGCTAATGTTGGGGTTGTAAAAATACTGAAAAGATCATGACTGCCGGATTCCCACATATAAAATCAGAAGATTATCAACGTTTATTCCGCTTAAAAGGAGGCCTCGTGTACCTTTTATCCGATGTCTTCGGAGGACATTATAAAAACCTTGACTGTTTACTAATGGGAGTAAACGGAATATGGACAAGCTATCTGCCAAGAAAGGTCATTGAAAAGACACTGCAAGACGGTTTGACCTTACTTAGTAGTGAAAAGTTCTTCACTCAATACGTAAAAGATTTTCAGGAGTATAAAGACCGGTCTACAATTTTTTTTGAAGTTTTGCTCAAAAAGAGTCAACTGACCAGAGAAGAGGCGGTCAAATCTTTTACCCTTATTTCCGAGATGTTTAGCTTCTATTCAAAAACTGAATTTTTCTATACAGACAGGGTATATATGAAATTGGAGCACAATCCATCAAAAGAGCTCACTCATAATATTGAAATCTTTGAAGAAATCAAAGGTGCTGGCCGACAATACTTGAATCAGCTGATTTTTAGCGGAGGTTATGCTGACCAACTGATTACTTTAATATCCAAACAATTTTCTGTTCCGATTGAACAGCTCAAAATGTACAGAGTTGAGGAAGTGCCAAGACTTTTTGACGGTGAGGCGGTTCCCGAGAAGTTACTCAACGCCCGCGCACAGGTATTTGTCCAGTATGCACAAGATGGAGCGATGACTTACATTGAGGGAGAAGACGCTAAGAAAATTGTGTCTAGATTTATTAAGGAATCTAAGAAAGAGAAACGTGAGATAGTGGGTGTGGTTGCTAACAAAGGTAAAGCAATAGGAAAAATAAAAGTAATCTCCACAGATTACTATTCCGATTTTAGTATATTAACAAGATTATTTGATGAAATGGATGACGGAGACATTCTTGTAGCAGAGACGACCTCCCCGGAACTTATGCCGGCTTGCAAGAAGGCCGGAGCAATAATTACTGACCAGGGCGGGCTTCTATCTCACGCTGCAATAGTGAGCAGAGAATTAAACATCCCCTGCATCGTCGGAACTGGCAACGCAACAGAAATATTAAAAGACGGTAACAAGGTAGAGGTGGATGCTGAAAATGGAGTGGTAAGAATAATTTCTTAAACAAAAGGAGCGGGCACACATTGTGACCGCTCCCTGAACGACTCGTGGAAAGGTTACAGATCGCGGACGATTTTCCCGACCACAGACCTGATGACCTCCAGCGACTCATCGTATGCTTCCTGCCCCTTCTGGTAGGGATTGGGGATTCCTCCCTGCTCCTCGTTTACCAGAATGATCCGGACCGTCGGAGGCAGATTGAACTCTCGGACGACGTCTCTCACCGAGGGCTCCATGCAGTAGATGATATGGAAGTCCCTGAGATTGAGATCGCCAACCCAGCGACTGACGTGGCCGCTCAGATCGAGACCAACCCGCTTGGCGGCAACTAGTGCGCCCTCTTCGGCCGGATGATTTGCCGCTTCTTGGATTGTTCCCGCACTTTCCACGACCACGTCGGTCCTGCCGTTCTCCTGCAGTGCCAGCTGAAGCAGAGCTTCAAACATGGGACTGCGAGACCGATTCCCCTTGCAAACTGCGAGAATCCGAAACATCTTGTCTCCCGCGTTTTGCCAATTTGGGCAGGATAACTGCAAACGAACAACTCCGTATCAATTATAGCAAATACACAGGATTTGTCAACCCCCCAGTAATGGTCCAATAGTTTGGCATCACCCCCAAACTTCTATTCTCCTATTCCTGCCTGCGCAGGTAGGCAAGCGAATTAGAGATAAATTTCGCGATTGGGTGTAAGGTCGGCGACAGTCTATACCACACTTCCACATTTCTCTGTTCCCTATCCACAATCCCAGCTGAATATAGAACATTTAGATGTCTTGAAGTTGCCTTGAAAGATAATTTCAAATGATTAGCGACACCTCCTACGGCCGCCTCTTTTTCTTTTCTTAAATATTGAATCATTACCAGTCTTCTTCTGTTGGCTAACGCCTTTAATATTTTTTCAGTTTCTTTCATCTGCTTTTATCATCACACTCACCGCGCCCCACCACATCTTTCATTATACCCCTTATTCGCCCGAATAAGGGGTATAATGAAAATGGAGTTGAAAAATAAATCGAAGGAGGCTAAAAGAACAAAGGAAGCTAAAAGAACAAAAAACTGGGTTTAATTTCTGTTCTTTCTTATCTCCTACTCTTTCCCTTCTTCTCCCCCTTCTTCCTTCTTCTCTTCTTTCGGCCGAGGACGCAGTGTTGGGAAAAGTATAACTTCTTTTATATTTTGAGTATCGGTCAAGATCATTGCCAGCCGGTCAATACCGATTCCGATTCCACCGTTTGGCGGCATACCATACTCCATCGCCTCCAGATATTCCTTATCACTTGGAGAAATTTCCGCCTCTCCCGCCTCCCCCTTCTTGTCTTCTTCCAGATATCTTTCTTTTTGGTCAAGAGAGTTATTCAATTCAGAAAACGCATTCACCAGTTCAATTCCGCCCACAACAAGCTGGAAACGATCTATGAGCGACGGATTATCACCCTTGCGTTTCGCAAACGGGTTAAAGGTCACTGGATAGTCAATTATAAATGTCGGTTGGATCAGTTTCGGCCGTGCGGTCTTCTTGTATATATTGTCCAGTATCTTCGGAAGAGAATCGTCATCCAAAACCGGTACTGCCAGCTGATGGGCTCTGATGGCCACTTCTTCCCTGTTTATGCTTTCTGGATTCGGTATGAGAGCGTTCCTTCTTAGCAGGTCAAAATACGTTACAACTGCAAATTTCTTGCCAAAGTCTATGGTATTGCCGCTGTAAACCACTTTCATCTTGCCAAAAAGCTTTTTGACCACATATTTGAAAAGCTCTTCAATAAACTTCCTCTGGTCTTCCGCATCAACATACGCTTCGTTTGACTCAAGCATCGTGAACTCGGGATTGTGCATTGTATCTACTCCTTCATTGCGGAATCGTCTGCCCATTTCATAAACCCGTGTGAAGCCGCCGGCCAGAAGCTCCTTGAGATAAAGCTCCTGCGCCACCGGAAGATAAAAATCGGTATCAAGCGTGTTGTGGTGAGTGACGAAGGGCCTGGCTGTTGCCCCACCAGCAAGCGGCTGAAGCTCTGGCAATTCCACTTCAATAAAACCCTTTGAATTATAAAAATTACGAATCTCTCCCATCATCCGAACACGCAGAAGAAAGCGATTCCTGACTTCCTCGTTCATCAGCGTATCCAGATATCGGCGGCGAAAACGCTCTTCAATATCCTGAAGCCCGTGCCACTTCTCCGGAAGCGGACGAAGACTTTTGCAAATCATCCGCCAGTTTGAAACTTGAACGGTTTTCTCTTTCTTTTTGGTCAGAAACAGGGCACCTTTGACTTCCACAAAATCACCAACATCAACCGTATCGACAAACAGCGAGAAGTCCTCGTCCGACACCTTCTCGCCTTTCTTTAGCATCCCCTGAAGCCGCCCAGTGCCGTCGTCAAAATGGAAAAACACAAGCCCGCCCTGTGGGCGAAGCGACATCACTCTGCCGACTAGGTGCAGATTTTTCTTGGACTTAGAGAGTTTGGAGAAACTCCCTACCACTTCGGCAATTTCCTTGTCCCGCCTGACAGTAGCCGGATAGGGGTCAATCCCCTTATCTTGTAAGATTTTTAATTTTCCTAATCTGGTATTTCTTATGTCGTCTAAAGCCATGAGAAGCTTTAAGCTTGAAGCTTTTAGCTTGAAGCTTTGTTATTTTATTGCAATTATCTCACAGGTTATTTTACCACCTGGAGTGGCAAAAGAGAATGTCTCGCCCTTTTTCTTACCCAGAGCGGCCGAACCCAGAGGCGACTTCATAGAAATTTTGCCGACACCCATATCCGCTTCTTCAGTTCCGACAACGGTAAAGGTGCTCTCTTCTCTGTCCTTTACCCTGCGGATTGTTATAACCGAGCCCACGACAACGACACTGCTCCCCCTTGAGGAAACAATCGTGGCGTGTTTGAGCAGATGTTCAATGCGGGCAATTCTGTCTTCCACGCTTGCCTGCGTATCACGGGCTTCGTGATATTCGGCGTTTTCAGAAAGGTCGCCAAGGGATTTTGCGTACTCCAATTGTTCCGCCACTTCCTTGCGTCTTGTGGTTTTGAGATTCTCAAGTTCCTCCTTGAACTCATTGTATTTTTCTTGAGTAAGAAATTCTTCTTGAGGCATAGGTGGGGGTAAATTGTATAGGAAAGGGGGTAGAAGTCAATCCCCCACCTTTTGTCTCCTGACAAAAGGTGGGGGGCAAAAAAACGGCTAATAATGGCAACAAAATAGGATAGTAAAATTGTGCAAAAAACCCATTGACTTTTAGATACGAAGTATGATATAATATACATGAAGAAGTTCTTTATATGCTACTTGAAAAACCTGCTTCGTAACTTAAGCGGACAAGCTTGTTGGTACAGCCCCCCACTTTTTATCTTTTGATTGAAGTACTCCATTTTTTTATTTTTACTTTGTGGATAAAAGATGGAGGGCTGTACCAACGCGGTAAGCTCTCGGCTCAAGCATGGTGCTTGAGTAAGGGGTTGGCCGCACGGAACGGAGGTTAGTATGTCCCGGCAATTCAACGAGCTAGTGGCCTCGATCGTCCGCGCCCTTCCCGCGCCGGACGAAATCGTTCCTCATCTCGCGCAGGTCCTGATTGACGGGCCGAGCGAGTTGCGTGCGAAGTTCGATGCCGCGCTCGCTCGGGCAGTTCGCGAGATCTTCATTCCTGTCATCACCGTGACGGGGACCGAAGAGCTCCAGTTCCCGGATTGGATCGACCGCGTCGAGAAGGACGCAGTCGGACCCGTCGGCACACTGGAGCTCGAGTTCATCGAGCTCCTCGAGAACAGCCGAGACAGCATCTCAAGCGACGAGATGTTGTCTCGGGCGGCCAGCGCACGGGCTGACCTCGGCCTGCGCCATGGCCTGGCCTTCATTGCAAAGTATCGCAATGAGGGCTTCGGCCTGCCGACGGGGACGTACATCCCGCTCTCCGGCACCGTTGTCGTCCACGCGGCTGGCGACCGGCACGTCCCGTACCTGTCCTGGGGCGGTCGCTCGTGGCTCCTGCTCTGGCGCTGGCTCGCGCACGATTGGCTTCGCCTTGCTCGTCTCGTTCGCCCTCGCTCCGCCTCCAGCGGGCCGAGCGTGAAGTAAGTAGCAAACCCGCACCCCCTCACACGCTCGCAAGGGCGTGTGAGGGGCGAGTCCTTCGTTTGTCACCTGACGAACGAGGGGCTTTTTTTTGTTTTTAATTTTTTGTCCCATACGTTATTTTTACGCGGTCGCGCAAAAGTAACGTATGAATTCGCACAAGATTTGCGCTTTATGTTTTACGCTACAAGTTTTACGTCTTACGCTACCTCGCATACTCCAGCGTATTCACATTCATCCAGTCCAAAAGCTGACGCATTACATACGTGGCGCCAATCGTGTTGCTTCTGGGACCTTTCTCCATTACCACTGCAAAAGAAAACCTAGGGTTCTCATAAGGGAAAAATCCGGTAACCCAAGAATTAACCCTCTCTTTCGTAACGCCCAGTTCCGCAGTTCCAGTTTTTGCCGCGACAGAAAGTCCCGGTATCGCAAGACTGCTGGCAATGCCATCCGTTACAGACAATCTCATCCCCTCTCTGGCTACTTTCAGATTGTCCGGATTAAACCCAAGCTCTTTCCCCTTTTTGTCCGAAACCCGAAGCAAGACGGTCGGGGTAACAAGGGTCCCGCCGTTAGCCAGAGAAGCGACCGTGCGCGCCATCTGCAGGGCCGTAACCTGAAAACCGTATTGCCCGATTGAAGTGTTGTAAGTATCGCCCAAGCGCCAGAGGTCGTCGTTGAAGGTGTTCTTTTTCCATTCAGGCGTCGGCACAAGTCCGTCCTGTTCGCCATTGAGGTCAATGCCGGTGTCGTTTCCCAGACCAAATTTTTCCAGATATTCGGCGATTTTCGTAATCCCTAGGCCCTTTTGGTTTTCATATCCTCCGCCGATTGAGAAAAAATAAACATTGGAAGAAACGGCAATAGCTTGCCTCATATCTACCCAGCCGTGCGCCTTCCAGTCTTTGAAAACGCTTTTTTGCTCCGGGTTGTAAGGATTCGGAACTTCAATTTGTCCGGTAGATAGAATCTGTTTTTTCGGATCTATTATTCCTTCTTCAAGCGCCCCGACTGCGATGAAAGGCTTGACGATTGAGCCGGGAGTATAGAGCCCGCCGATAGCCCGGTTCAAAAACGGCTTATCGGAATTGGCAAGAAGCTCCCTAATAGCGTCCTTATCCTCGCCGTCAGTTATAACTCCCGAGCTGAATTCGGGAAAACTGACCAGAGACAGAACCTCGCCGGTTTTTACGTCAAGAATGATTCCCGCGCCGCCGGCAAAATCGTATTCGGCCGCTGTGCTTTTTATGAAATCATACAATTTTTCCGAAATTCGTGAATCCACAGAAAGGTAGATATTGTTGCCGTCGCGGGGCGGACGCAGCACGCTCTCCGACTGCACGTTTCCCATTACGTCGGTCTCGGTAATCTTAAGGCCGTTTTCGCCGGCCAGCGTTTCGTTGTAATAGGATTCAACTCCGTCCTTGCCGGTAAAATTCTCATCATAGTAGAAGCCGTACTTGTCTTTTGACGGATATGATACATAGCCGAGTATGTGGGCGAGGCCACTCTGCGGCGCGTAGCGCCGCAGGGAGAAATTGCCGCCGGCCGCGTCAACAATATTCCAGGCAAGCTCTTTTTTGTTGCGATCATAAATAATTCCCCGGTCGGCAAATATAATCGTATGCTTGAGGTGGTTATTTGCGCTCATTTCCTCGTAAGCCCGGCCTTCTCTGATTTGTAGCATCCAGATTTTTCCGGCAAACAAAACACCGACTAGTGCGAAAAAAATCGCAATAAACGCAAAAACTTTTTTGCCAACAGGCTGTTCCAGACGCCCTTCAAAGTGGTCAACATCAAATTCTGGAAGGTTCTCCGAATCAATAAAAATCTCATCAGGGTAAATTTCCCCTTCTCTCTTTATGACCCCTTTTTTTAACAGACGCGAGATGCGCTGGAACATAGGCACATTATACAGTTGCGGGTAGAACCGACAAATCGTCGGGACTATTTGGAAAATATCAGTCTTTGCTTCATGACTGTCGCAAGACAAAGGGCCAGGATGGCGGCGATTGAACAATAAATCGGAGCATTCGGCCCGTATCCCGAAAATACGCCGACAAAAAAGCCAAAGAAGAGAATTTCATAAAAAGAGCTGAAATAGGCGAGCGCCACTATAGCCAGAGCGCTGGCAAACCACCAAGGAAACAGAAAAATTGATAGGAATAGAAACAAATCAACAACAATTCTGATATATGTTTTTTTATTGTTCATATTCCACTTCCACCCATTTGAGTTCAAAGATATTTACCGGCAGGGAAAGCAGTAGTTCCTTGAAGGAATCAGTTTCGCTGGTGTCAATGCCGTAGACCAGGGCCATTGGTTTGCTTGAGAGCCCGGGCAATACAACGAGATCTCCTTCCGCAACCTCTTCCTGTTTCGGCACAAGGACGGAGAAATTGCCGGCGCCTTTGCCTTTGAGAGATAGGGCTATGCCGGAGCGTTCAAGCGAAGCGTCCGTAATTGTTCCCGGACTAGAAAAAAGGATGACTTTGGAAGTCTTGCCGAAAACCTCCGACACGTTGCCAATGACAAATCCGCCGGAAGAAAAAACTCTCTGTCCTTCCACCGCTCCCTCTTCTCGGCCCAAATCAATAACTAGAAAATCGTAGAGAGAATTACCGGGACCGGAGAGCACTCTGGCAAGCCGAGACTGGAAAGTCTCCCTCCTCCCCCACATTTCTTTCAGATAAAAATTTTCTTCTCTCAAAATTGAAAGCTCCGCCAAATTGCCGCGAAGCTCGTCAATCTGCCGTATTAGAGCTTGATTCTCTTCTTCAAGCTTTTGCTTGTCCCAAATCGTTGTCCTTAAATCTTCACTTATTGAAGCCAGTTTATCAGAGAAACCCCAGAGAGTTGAAGCGCTTGATTCGAAAATTCTAAAGCTCAATTGGGGAAAATTATTCTGCAAAACAAAAACTAGAAAGATGAAAACAACGGAGACAATCAAGGTTAGAAGCGGTTTGTTGTCGCGAATTTTCTTCTTACTTTTTATGCGGTAGTTCGTCGTCATGCTCTATCAATACTTCTCTAAAGCCCTCAATATCCTCAAGAATTATACCCGCCCCGCGGGCGACGGAAGTTAGTGGGTCCGGAGCTATATGGACCGGAATTTTGACTTCTTCGGCAATTAGTTCGGCCAAACCCGGTATGAGAGCCCCGCCGCCGGAGATGAAAATGCCCCTGTTCATTATGTCAGAGAGAAGTTCGGGCGGAGTGGTTTCAAGAACTTCCCGGGTTGATTCAATCAGATTGGAGATTGACTGGGAGATTGCCTCTCTAACGTCAGAATCAGTAATGATGACTTCGCGGGGAAGGCCGGTAACCAAGTCCCTACCCTTGACAGATGCTTCAAGTGGCGAACCTCCATGCAGCATATTGCCGATAGCAATTTTTATATTTTCTGCCGTCTTTTCTCCTATTAAGATTTTAAACTCACTGCGAATGTAGGAAATGATGTCATTATCTAGCCGATCACCAGCAATCCGCAGATTTTTTGAACGAACAATTCCTCCCAAAGAAATTACAGCAATGTCCGATGTTCCTCCTCCAACGTCTATAACCATTGAGCCGACCGGGTCTCTGACCGGCAGTCTAATGCCGATGGCCGCGGCCATCGGCTCTTCCACAATATGCACCTCGCCGGCGCCGGCGTTTCTCGTGGCGTCGCGGACCGCTCTTATTTCCACGTTGGTAATGCCCGAAGGCACTCCGACGACAACCCGCGGGCCAAAAAGTTTCTTGATGTCGTGCTGGGCCCTGTTCAGAAGATAAGTTATCATCTCTTCGGTAACCTCAAAGTCAGAAATGACTCCGTCAACCAGCGGTTTAACGGCGGTAATATGCTGGGGAGTTCGTCCGAGCATCTGTTTGGCTTCGGCGCCAACGGCAACAACCCTGCCAGTCTTTTGGTTTACGGCAACCACCGACGGTTCGTTTATCACCACCCCCCTGCCGCGAACATAAACCAGAGTATTGGCAGTACCCAAATCAATACCGATATCATTGGAGAGCAACCTTTTCAATTGCCCTCCTTTTTTCCATTCAAACTTATTCATCAATTATTTCAATTTTTCTACAGCTTCTTTGGCCGATATTATGGAGACCTTGCCGTCCCGTCTATCAACAAATTCCACCCCCCCGGAAGATATAGACTTCTCGCTTACAACCACCCTCAACGGTATGCCGATAAGGTCGGCATCTCCAAATTTTTCTCCGGCAGTCGCTCCGTCTCTGTCATCGCAGAGAACTTCTACGCCTTTATCAGTCAGGGTTTTGTAAATTTTCAACGTCTGCTCTTTGGCGTTTTTGTCATTGCCAAGATTTATCAAATGAACTCTAAATGGAGCAACGTTCTCCGGCCAGATCATTTCATTGTCGGAGCCAAGCGCCTCAATTATTGTGCCCATAAGGCGCGCCGGACCAATGCCGTAACTGCCCATAAATACGGGTTTTTTCACTCCGGCCTCGTCAGCATACACGAGACCTAAGGCTTCCGAAAATCTGGTGCCAAGCGTGAAAATGTTGCCGACTTCTATTGCCTTTTTGGGGATTAAATCCTCCTTTTTTAAACCAAGATCGGACAGAACTTCATCTTTGAGCACTTCTGCGTTGACGGCGATTCTTTTGCCTTCGTCTACATAAATATTGTCTTCTCCGGCAAGCGTGACAGTCTGAAATTCGTGCGAATAAGGACTAAAACTGCCCCCAGAAGCAAAGGTCAGATAAGTGATGTCTCCGAGACCGACTCTTTCAAATATCTTCACATAGGCCTTCTTCAAAGATTCGTACACTTTCCCATGCTCTTCTTTGTCTCTGCAGAAACTATAGAGATCTTTCATTATAAATTCGCGCGTTCGCAAGAGACCTCCCTTGGCGCGGAGTTCATTTCTGAATTTGGTTTGGAATTGATAAACAAGCGTCGGCAAGTCTCTGTAGGAGTGAATGTGTTCGGTTAGAAGTTTCGTCAGTGGTTCTTCGTGAGTTGTCGCTAGACCGATTTCTGTATTGTTTTTTAATTTCGTTTTGAACCAAACATCCACAACATCGTCGTCCCAGCGATCGCTTGCTTCCCACGTTTCTTTCTCCTGAAGCGCGGACATAAGAAGTTCTTGTCCGCCGAGCGCGTCCATCTCTTCGCGGATTATTTGAATTATCTTGTTAAGGGTGCGAAGTCCTAAAGGCAGGAATGAGTAAACCCCCGCCATTTCTTTGTTTATAAAGCCGGCGCGGATAAGAATTGAAGCGTTCTTTGAGACATCGTCTTTGGGCGATTCTCGGCGGGTTTTTGAGAAAAGTTTTGATTGCAGCATAAGAAGATACTACAAGAAAAAAACCCTCTAAGCAATTTGTCGGGCTGTAAATCAGCATATCGCCTCCCCGCCGGACAATTCGCACAAGTTGTTCCTTTTATACCGCAATAAACACACCCACTTGGCGGTTAAACCGCCAAGTGGGTGCTATGGGTGATGTTCTTGACTTATTAACAACATATTGTTATAATACCATCGGAAAACAGTTTATTAACTTCAACAAGGACGGATGCTATGTTCAGATATGTCTGGCAGTGGCTCAAGAAGAAAAACCAAGAGACGAAAGGAGGTTTCGGCTGGGGTCTCGTCGTGGGTCTCGGCGGATTCATTGGAGCGGTCACGGGTGCGGGGCTCCTTTTGTATTTCCTATACTAGTGTTTTGCAAAATACTAGTATAGGAAAGTTCCGAAATTTCCTTATTTTTTCCAATTTTCATAATCTTCCCATTTTCCTCATTGGTATAAATAGTCCGCAAAACAAACTACAAAATTTTCAAAATATCATTCACCGTCACTACGATCATGAATATAATCAAGAGCACGAAACCGACAGCGTTCAGGCCATTGGCGATTTTGGAATTTATACGGCTTCCTTTGACCGTCTCAATCACCAGAAAAATCAAGCGTCCGCCGTCAAGAGCCGGGAAAGGAAGTAGATTGACAACAGCAAGATTGATAGATATGAAAGCCGCCAGAGACAAAAGATAAATAAATCCGAGCTCCGTCACATTTCCGACAAGACCGACAATCCCCACGGGGCCGGTAATCTGATCCAGACTCCCCTTCCCACTTAGACTCTGGCCGATAAAATCAGCAAGCCCAACGGTAATCGCAGAGATCAGGCCGACTGTTGTCTTGCCGCCTTCCCAGAGAGCCAAGTGAAGAGGCAAACTTAAAGTGCCAATCATATCCATAGATATGCCTATTGCCTTTTTTCCAGCGACTATGCCATCTTCCGGAATCATTGCGACTTCATCAGAGAAGTTGCCCCTGCTGTAAGCCATCTCTATCGTTTCATCACTGTGAGCCTCAATAAAAACCGAGACGCCTTCGGGGCTAAGCTCGTTTAAGAGAAACTTCTTAGTTCTGACTTCAGTAATTGAGTCTCCCGGACGAAGGAGTGCTTTTTCCGCTGGAGAATTTGGCGCGATAGCCACAATAACTAACCTTGGATTCTCAACAGGCACACTCCCACCGTAAGAGACTGGCGTCGGGAGTCCGCTCATAAACCCGATTGAAATCAAAATCCAGGCAAATATGACATTGAATAAAACTCCGGCGGCAAGAATTATCGCCTGAATATATTTCGGCCGATTTACTATGCTTCGGCTACTTCCCTCTCCGGAAATTGATTCTTCATCCGGATTTTCTCCAAATATTTTTACAAAACCGCCGAAAGGTATGGCATTAACAGAATAGGTTGTCTCGCCTTTTTTCCTCCCCCAAATTCGCGGAGGAAAGCCAATGCCGAATTCATCAACACGGACCCCGCCCCACTTTGCAGCCAAAAAATGCCCTAGTTCATGAACCAAGATGAGGACAGCAAGTAAAATTATGAAAAGGATTATGCTCATGGCAGATTGTTAAAGAACAGAGTGACTATAAAAATCACCACCCAGCACTTATCGGTAAAGTCCTTAAAATCAATGTTTTTTTCTTGTAAATTTACCGCTTTGTCTATTATCATTTGCTTATCAGTAAGTGCTGGGTTTAAGAATCATATACTCTTTGCCAGTCGGCAAATCGTTATGATTCTAAAATATCCTTCTCCTTCTTGTCGCCGAAATCTTCAAGTCTTTTATTCGCCTCGTCAATTATTTTTTGCATATCATTCTTGAGACGGAACTTGTCGTCTTCGCCCATATCGCCTTTCTTTTCTTGATTTTGTATTTCGTCCCATACCCTCTCCCTCTCTATCCGCAGGGCGATGCGAGCTTCTTCCAGTTTTTGCTTTGTAACCTTTACCAAAGATTGTCTGCGTTCGCTTGTCAGCTCGGGGAAAATCACCCTCAAGCCCTTGTCGTCAACATTCACGGAGAGTCCAAGGTTGGCTTCAACGACAGCTTTTTCAATCGGTTTTATCTGCGTCATATCCCAAGGGACAATTCGCAGAGTTTTCGGATCTTCCACGCTGATACTGCCAATCTGGTTTATAGGCATTTTGGAACCGTAAGAGTCAACTCTGACCGCATCCAGAATAACCGGTGTTGCTCGGCCGGTTCTGATTGTTGAAAATTCCTTCCGGAGCCATTCTTCGGTCTCGGAGATTTTCTGTTTTAATGGAGAAAAATTATACGTCATCCCGTAGTGAAAAATGACATTACTCTTTTGGAGTAGGTTGTCTTATTGATGCTTTTGGTAATATCGACTTTTTGTCCATTGTTTTGTCTATTTTCCTGTGATTATTCACTATGTCATTTTCTACTACGGGATATTCTATCAGACAAGGAAAGATTATCAATTACATAACCGCCAGAGCAATGACGACCAAAATCGCAAATTGAAAAGCAATGCCGGGGATGCTCGCGACACCTCTGTCCTTGGCATGAATAAAATGATGAAATTTCTCTATTGAGGTGAATGGCTCACGGCGAATTTTGTAGTATAGAAAATGGAATAAATCCGGCAAAATTCCGCCTATCATTCCGAGCAGTGCGGGCCAGAAAAGATGGGTTCTGAACAGGATAATCACAGCGAGAGCGACAACTCCGATAAGACAATCTAGCGCAATAATTGACAGGTCGTGCAAAAAATACTTGCCAACGACCATGTCATTATCCAGATAATTATCATTATTGACCCGCGCAGACTTCAGCTTGTCAAAATAGTCCCAATGAGGAATAGCATCAAGCAAAAAATGACTTATGACTCCGATTCCAAAGGCGACGGCCGGATTCGCCGTTATAGCGGCCGCTAATATTCCTCCTGCAAATGCGTGTGTGGCTAGAACCATTTTTAATCTTATAACATATAACTTGTAACCTGTAACTTACAGAGGTTATTGTAGCATTGATTAAAAAAAGTAAAAACTTGCACGTTACAAGTTGCACATCAAAAGCTACATGACGCAAGCCACGTGTTCAAGAAGCATTTTCACGGAAGGCGCGCGGCTTTTTAGCTCTCTTTTGGCGGAGAGTATCTCCTCTATTTGAAACATGTTGCTGGCAATGTCCGAGGAAAGCTCTCCTTCCAGAGAATTGAGGAAATTAATTGCGCTCTCTTTATCTTTGTCGGTAATTATACTCTCTATCATTTCAAGTCTCTCCGGTACGTTTGCTTTCAAAAATTTTTTGGGGTTCAGGCCAGTCTCGCCCTCCTCGCCCTCTGGAACGGCAATTTCTACAACAAAAAATCTTGACAATAAGGTCGGGATAAAAATACTCGGGCTGGAAGCCACGACAAAAAAGTGCGTTCCCGGAGTCGGATCTTCAAAGAGTTTGAGAAGCGCGTTCTGCGCTTCGGAAGAGATTGACGATATTGAAAGTATTAAAAACTTTTTATCCCCTATGGACTTTCTGACACTCAATTCTTTGAGAATCCGGCTTTCCTCTATCCCAAAGTTGTCAAAATCAACATGCCAGATGTCAGGATTGCCGGAAATTTTGAAACCCGACTCTTCAAGACAGGAGAAAATCAAAGGTACGATATGCTCGCTCTTACCCGAAATCATATAGGCATGGTGCAGGGAATTTTCTCTTAGGGCTTTTTTTATGCTCTCCATTCTATTTGTCCGCCCGTGTGGGGCGCATTGGGGGCTATCTGTTTGAACCCTGCCCCCGGGGGTTACCTCTTGGCAATAATGCTTTTTTTGTAAGTATCAAGATGGTCCAATGCGATACCCGTGCCTCGAACAACACAATATATCGGGTCTTTGGCCAAAGTCGCCTTTACGCCAGTTCTTCTGAAAACCAGCTCCGGCATATTGCGCAACTGCGACGAACCGCCGGTCATTATAATCCCGCGATCAATTATATCCGAGGACAGTTCCGGAGGAGTCTCTTGCAACACATCCTTTATGGCCTTTATCATTTCCCGCAATTCCCTGCCGATAGCTTTAACAATCTCGTTTGTCTTGATTTCAACCGACCGAGGCAAGCCCAAAACATAATCTCTGCCTTTGATAGCCATGGAGAGCTCCTCGTCCATCGGAATTGCTGAACCGATCTGAATTTTTATATCTTCCGCGGTTTTATCACCTATGGCTAAGTTAAAAGTCTTCTTTATATAATCGGCTATGGCTGCGTCAATTCTGTTGCCGGCGCACTTGACCGAAGTGGAAGCGACAATACCGCCGAGTGATATAACCGCGACATCTGTCGTGCCCCCGCCGATATCCACGATCATATATCCCACCGGTTCATGGATCGGAATACCGGCGCCGATTGCCGCAAGTATCGGCTCTTTGACGACATAGGCGTTTCTGGCGCCGGCCTTCACAGCCGCCTCTATTACAGCCCTGCGTTCAGTAGAAGTAACTCCCGCGGGAACGGAAATGAGCACATCCGGCCTGATGATGTTCCATTTGCCAAGAGATTTTCCTATGTAATAGCGAAGCATCGCTTCGGTAGTCTTGTAATCCGCGATAACTCCGTCTTTCATCGGTCGGTAGGCCATAATGTTTTCCGGCGTCTTGCCTATCATATCTTTGGCCTCAGACCCTATGGCTAGAATCCTATTATCCTCTTCGGAGACGGCTACAACCGACGGCTCATTGAGGACTATCCCCTTGCCCGGCAAAAAGACCAAAACACTGGTTGTGCCCAAGTCAATGCCGAGTTTTTTTGAAAATAGAGCCATAAACAATGTAAAGTAGCTCTAGCTTATATATTTTGGCGTCAAAAAACAAGAAGACCCCAAATTTGTTTTTTTATCAGATTCAAGTAATATTAGTGAGCGTATGACTAGAGAAAATAGACCTGCTTGGGCGGTTGGAGGTCTTGTCGCGGTTTTGATAATAGCCGCTGTTTTGGTTGTGCTAAAAACTGGATCAGGCGGCAAGGGTTCTATAGAGCTTCACATATCCGAAGCCGGCTCAAGAGTCTTTTTTGAAAATAAGGAGAAAACCACCACCTCGGTTGACAGCCAGACTTTTACAGCAAGAAATCTCAGGTCAAAGAATTATTCTCTCATTGTGGCAAAAGACGGTTTTTGGCCTTGGGTAAAAAATATTGACATAAAAAATAGCGCGGCCGTAACTCTCTCAAGCTGGAGTCTGCCTAAGATTGTGAAGCAGGAGGAAGTATTGTCCGACGATGAGAACTATTCAGAAATTTTATCGCAGATAAACAATGGCATCTTAGCTGGGGAGGGCAACGCGCTTGTATCGAGTGACAGCAATTTCAAAGTTTGGGTTGATAAGAATACAATCTTTGCGGAATGGGCGGGAGAGAAGACAGAAACCCCATATTACTTCTGTGACAGCGGCGAGTGCGATTCACGTATTGTGGTTTTGGACTCCGCTTCAAATATTTACTCATTATCCTTCTTTAAGAACCGTGAAGACGTTTTGGTTTTTGCAAATAGCGAAGGAGTTTATGCCATAGAGATAAACAGAGCCGGTACGCAAAATTTCCAACCGATTTTAAGAACAAACGGGGAGACCAGATTTTACACCGAAGATGGGGCAACTTTCTTCATCCTCCAAAATGGCTCCTTATTAAAGGCCAACTTGTAGCTTCTATTTCGACAAACTTTCCGTTCCCGCAATAATTTGTGCAAAAAGGCCGCCAGAGGTTAGTATTTGATTGATGAAGATTTATAAGGTTATACCCATAACTAGAGGCGTCTCAAAGGAAATTCTTACCTATTTTGGACCCGATTCCATACCGGCGGGCGCTTTAGTTTCAGTGCCCTTAAGAAGAAAAAGCTCTCTCGCCCTAGTCATTGAAAGCGAAGGGGTGGTGGCAGCCCGCACCAAAATCCGAAAATCCGATTTCTCTTTAAAGAAAATCGGGGGAGTAAAAACTGAAAACTTCTTGTCACAAACTTTTATGTTCGCGGCGCAGGAAACTTCCGAGTGGTTTGCCACCCCGCTCGGCGCGACCCTAAATACCCTTCTGCCGAAGATAATCCGAGACAATGCGGCAAAAATCAGAACAGGGCAATTTTCGCCGAGATCAAACAGTCACGAGAAACTGCTCATTCAAGCCGATGATGAAGAACGGTTCGCCAACTACAGAAGTCTAATCAGAGAAGAGTTTGCCCGAAGGTCGTCTGTGTTTTTCTGCGCACCGACAATTGAGGATATCAGAAGAACGAGAGACCTGCTTACAAAGGGTATAGAAAAATACACGGCGGTTTTTCACAGCGAATTGGGCAAGAGAGAGTTCCGCGAATCAATCTCGCTTTTGGAGAATGAAGACCACCCCTTGCTTATAATCGCCACTGCCTCATTCCTCTGTCTCTGCCGAAGTGACGTCCGAGTAATCGTTCTAGACAGGGAAAATTCCCGCAACTTTAGAACGCAGTCAAGACCTTTCATTGACCTGCGGAGATTCGTCGAAAAGTTTGCAAGACTGTCCGGCGCCCGTTTCATTGCCGGCGACATAATGCTCTCCGCAGAAACAATCTGGAGAAAAGACAAGGAGGAGTTTGTGGAGTTTTCTCCGCTTAAGTTCCGCCCCTTGTCGCCGGCCAGAGGAATGATTATTGACATGAAAACCGAACGGGGAAAATTCAGCTCGGATTTCAGAGTCATAAGTCCGGAACTTGAAACACTCATTGGAGAAACGAGAGAAACCAACAGTCATTTGTTTATCTTCTCCGCCAGAAAGGGCCTATCGCCGACAACCGTCTGCGGAGATTGCGGCAAGGTTGTTTTGTGCAATAGGTGCAGCTCTCCGGTCGTGCTCTATAGCGGCAAGGGAGACAAGGAAAATTTCTTCCAATGCAACCGCTGCGGGGAGAGGCGCGGGGCCGCCGAGCGATGCGTCAATTGCAAGAGCTGGAAACTGACGACTCTGGGCATCGGCATTGAGCTTGTTGAACAAGAGCTGAAGAAGCTTTTTCCAAAAATTCCGACATTTTCGATGGATAAGGAAAGAGTGAGCACTCCAAAGAAAGCAGTTGAACTTATTTCGCGCTTTGAAGAAACTCCGGGAAGCGTCCTAATCGGCACGGAGATGGCTCTGAATTTCCTGTCCAGCAAATTGGGCGCTTGTGCCGTAGCTTCCATTGACTCACTGCTTTCCGTTCCCGACTTCAGAATAAATGAAAGAGTTCTCTATCTTTTAGTCAAAATGCGCTCACTTTCACAGAAGAAATTTTTGATACAGACTAGAAATGCGGATGCTAAGATTTTTGATTTTGTATTGAGAGGCAACTTGATTGATTTTTATCGGGAGGAAATAGAAGAACGGAAAAAGTTTCTGTATCCCCCATTTTCAGTTTTCATCAAAGTCACGGCGGAAGGCAGGAAACTCGCCGTAGAAAAAGAGATGGAAAAACTGCAAAAGATATTTGCCGAATATGAACCGCGTATTTTTGAAAGTCTTCTGCCGAGCCCGAAAGGCAATTTCTCCAAAAATATGCTTCTGAGGGTTGCCCCTGACGACTGGCCAAACCATGGCTTATCGGACAAAATCAAGGCTCTGCCGCCATATTTCAATGTCAAGGTGGACCCGGAAAGTTTGCTGTAAAGATGCGGGATTTTTGAACTTAATTCTCGGCTGTGATAATTTAGAGGTATGGTAGAGATATTCCAAAAGGAAGATAAGATTCTTCGCCAGAAATCAAAAGAGGTTTCGCTCAAAGATATAAAGGGGACAAAAATCAGGAAAATTGTCGCGGATATGAAAGAAGCGCTGGACTCTCAAGAGGACGGCGTGGCTATTGCCGCCCCGCAGATTGGAGAGCTTTTGAGAATATTCGTCATCTCCGGCCGAGTTATGAATATTATTAGAGGCGAAATGAAGGGAAAGGTTCCCTACCCGGATACAGTCTTTATAAATCCAAAGATCACCAAGCGTTCCCGCGAAAAAATGCTTATGGAAGAAGGTTGCCTCTCGGCGCGCTGGCTTTACGGCAAGGTGCGAAGGTCAAAGAAAGTTGTACTTGGGGCCTACGATGAGGAAGGCAACTTTTTCACAAAGGGCGCGTCGGGGCTGATGGCGCAAATTTTCCAGCACGAGACTGACCACCTTGAGGGAATATTGTTTCTCGATTCTGCTATAGAGGTAGAAGACATCCCGCCGGAAAAACTTCACCAAAGACATGTCTAAAAAAATCCACTTTGCCTTTTTCGGCACACCGCAGTTCTCGGCAAATATCTTATCCACTTTGGAGAAAAACGGCTTTTCCCCCGACCTTGTGATTGCCGCGCCTGACAAACCGGTGGGCCGAAAGCATACAATCACGCCTCCTGCCACGAAAGTTTGGGCGCAAAACAGGCAAATTCCGGTGCTTCAGCCGAAAACCCTAAAGGATGATGCCTTCAAAATTGAGCTTAAAAAATACACGCCCAAAGGCGGTTGGGATGTTTTCATCGTAGCCGCTTACGCAAAGCTGATTCCTAGAGATGTTTTTGATATTCCAAAAGCAAAGACCCTTAATGTGCACCCTTCTCTTCTGCCGAAACTTCGCGGTCCGTCCCCTATTCAATCGGCCATCCTTACCGAAAACGAAACCGGTGTTACGATAATGCAAATAGACGAGGAGCTTGACCACGGACCGACAGTCGCAATAAAAAAGGTCAATATTAACGACTGGCCGATAAAATTAAGCAAGCTTGAAGAGATTCTGGCCGAAGAAGGCGGCAAACTTTTAAGCAGTGTTTTGCCCGACTGGGTTTCCGGGAAAATACAAGCACAGCCGCAAGATCATTCAAGGGCGACTTTCACCAGCAAACTTACCACGGCAGACGGACTTCTTAATCTAAAAGATAATCCAGCTGATAACATCCGCAAGATTATGGCTCTGTCGGAGAGGTCGGGGGCTTTCTTCTACACTGAACACCCCAAAGGGTCAGGCAAAAAAATAAGAGTTAATGTGAAAGACGCTCGTTTGGAGAACGGCGAACTGCTGATTACCAGTGTTGTGCCAGAAGGACGAAAAGAGATGAGCTGGGACGATTTCAAAAGAGGATTTCTCCCCTAGCCACTCCTTATTCCAGCAACTCGGCATAGTCAGTGCTTGGATTGGCAATAGCGGCAGAATAATAACCGGAAACCTCGTTTTCAATAGATTGATTTAGGAAATAAAGAATTATGGCTAAGAATGCCGCGCCCAAAAGCACTCCTGTGGTTACGCCTGTGTTTACTTTTTGATTAAGGTTCATCCCGTTAGAAACTATTTACGGTTCCTGCGGCCGAATCCGCCAAGGCCTTTTAATATATTTTTTACGGTGGCGGCTCCCCTTCTCATCAAAGTGGTATTTCTATCCTTGTGTTGGGTAATCAGTCTTACTGTCTCGTCCTTGACTTCGTCTATCGCGGTATATAAGTCGCTTCTTTCGGAGACGGCATAAAAATCCTTGCCGGCGATGTGGAGATTGACTTCGGCCTTGAAAATGTCTCCCGACCTGTGATGCCTTGTGGTTTTCCCGATTTCCACGTCGCATTTCACGCTTTGGTCATTCGGAGAGATAAACTTGTCAAAAGCAGACAACCTTTTGTCCAGATATCCCGAAATAGCCGGCGTCATCTGAATGTTTGTTGTTTTTACGTTAAGGCGCATCTTGACTTTTGTATTATTATAACAATTTTGATTCCTTATTCCTTATTCCTTATTCCTTATTCCTTATTCCTTATTCTTTATTCCTTATTCTTTATTCCTTATTCCCTTTTATACTTTCCCATCAATTCTGTTTCGGCAATTACGTGCCCGGCCATTGCCTTCTCCACTGCGCTCGCCAGACTCCCCGGAGACAGATCAAGGGTTGAGTCAAGGGCGAAGAGCTTGAAGAAATATCTGTGTTCGCCGTAAGGCGGGCAAGGTCCTTCATAAACACCCGACCCGCCCGTATTCCTGCCGGGAATAGCGTTCGGCATTTTGCCTGATTCGACATGAGTGGTTTTCGGGTCAATATTAAACAAGACCCAATGTATCCAAGTGCCGTCGGAGCGGATATCTTTCGGAACATCGGGGTCATTAACTATCAATACCAGAGATTGCGCGTCTTTCGGCACATTTTCAAAATAAAGCGGCGGGCTTATGTCGTCTCCATCGCGGGTGTATTTGGCGGGTATTAGGCCCGAGTTGTTGAAAGCAGAGCTGGTGATTTTCATCCCGTTAGAAATTAATTAGTTAGTTTTGTAAATTACATTCTGTATAGTCAATGTGGTAAGTATAAATATAACGTGAATTGCGTAACAACGGAAATGCTTATACCCCGACTTGCTTACATTGCTTCTTTTACAAACAGTACTGTCATTACTCTGCGAGTATTATCATTTCATTCAGCATTTCCTATTTCTTACGGGATTCATCCCTTTTATTATAACAAACTGGCGCGCCCCTTAAAAACGGGACGCGCCAGAGCCATCTCCACCGAGAACTACAGTTTCATGAACTTACCTGTACCCCAGTTGGGATCAGGACATGGGAAGTTGAAAATCCGGCAGCGTTTGCACGGTTCTCCGTTAGCGGGACCTCTGCACGGAACGTACTCCCGAACATCATCCACGGCTGAAGGTAGGCTGAACCGTATACTCCTCTGCGGATTCTGAAGATCTCTCAGGATGTTGTTGGCGAGCTGCGTAAACTCTCTGAAGAGTTGCCCGCCAGCTTCAGGATACTCTGTAACAACCCGAAGAAGTTGGGTTTGAGGACTCTCTTGTTTTTCGTCTTCTCTCACCCGACGCTTCTCCTCCTCATCAAACCGCCACAGGTTGTAGGCGGCTAGGCGTTTCATGAACTCCTTACGAAGCCATTCGGGAACTTCAATTTCATCAGGTCTGTACTCTTTTACCGCCATCTTCCCTCTCCGGCTGGAGGACTGTTTCCGTCTTCATTTTTACATCAGAACTCAATATTAGTCAACGCCCAAAGAGCCCACCTTGGTAAAAAAGAAACCGCCTCGCCAAAAGACTGACGAGGCAGTTCTTTTCGGTACACCGCTCAATTGTTCTACTGCAGTGTTTTGCAAAACACTAGTATAGGGAAAACGAGGGGGGATTGGGGGGTTGTGTGATTTATAGCAGGGGCTGTTCTATGCTAAAAATACATTTTTTGGTATATTATTTTAGTTCGTATCTAATTCCCCGGTAGCTCAGCGGTACCTGCCTGCCGGTAGGCAGGGAGTGGCTCGCCTGTTGTGTAAAATATGAGTCAACAAGGTTACTATGTCTATGCAATAAAAAGCCAATCAGATGGTAGAATTTACGTTGGCATGAGCGAAAACCCGGAACAAAGGTTGCTAAGTCACAATAAAGGTGATACAAAATCAACAAAAAATTTCAGGCCTTGGATTTTTATATATAAAAAATTTGTTGGAAATAGAAACGAGGCAAGGTTAGAAGAAAAACGTTTGAAATCAGGGTACGGTAAAGAGTTCTTAAAATCTATAAAATTACACATTCCGGAGTAGCTCAGCGGTAGAGCGGCCGCCTGTTAAGCGGTTGGTCACAGGTTCGAATCCTGTCTCCGGAGCATTTGAAATTAAAGTCCCCAAAAGGGGACTTTAATTTACAAATTCCCTTCGTGGGCAAGATTCGAACCGACGAGTGGGGTCGGGAGAACTGTAGGTCTCCCGTGGAGGAAAACAGTGGAGCGTTAGAAACCGTGGGTTTCTAAAACACAGTCCCGGTGAGCCGGGACGAGTAGTGAGATTCCTACCCGGGGAGCAAATTTGACACAATAATTATGATGTGTTACCATATTAAATGGATGCACAAACCCTATTCAAATGAGGTGAGTGATGAAAGAGCGTTTTTTTAACATCGGCGCAGTGCTTTTCTTCGGTTTCCTCTTCTGGTCTGCTTCGGAAGCAGGATACCAACAAGAGGCAAAGCGCTGTATCACCAACTGGGGAAATTGGGGGCAGGACGTAAGGCAGACGGAGGTATGGTTTGGGTGCGAAGGTTCTGTTTTCAAGAGGAAATTCGCATCGTTCGAAATGCTTTCAGGATGGGCTGTAGATTCCATCGTTCATCATCAACCCGAAGGTGGTTATGGACGAGGGACAACCGTCCATCTCTTCTTACGGTAGCCTCATCCCCGCTCGCAAGAAGCCGCTCGCTTCTGCGGGCGGTTTCTTTTTATACAAAACAAGCCGTTCGGCTCAAAAACCCCGGGCTCGATGAGTTCTTCGCCAACTGGCGGAGAAGGTGGGTTTCCGGAGCTATCCATTGACATATTAGTTTGTTTGTGCTAGCATTGCTGACAGATGCTTTTTCGATTACCCGAACAACGAGGTGTGTGATGTTCGTCATCCTTTACCTTCTAGTCAGCATTCCAGTGATTGTCTTCGACGGCTTCGTCCTCTCGAAGCTATGGGGTTGGTTCGTCGTCACGCAGTTTGATCTGCCAAGCCTCGGAGTTGCTCAGGCCGTCGGTATCAGTCTCATCGTCTCACTCCTGACCTATCAAATCAAGAACAAGAGCGACGAAGACAGCAAGCCAAGGGCAGTTCGTAGCGTCATTGAGAGTGCTGCAGTTGCTTTTACTGCACTCGTCTACGGATGGGTGGTCTCACAGTTCGTGTAGTACCATCCATTCATCGCCCGTCGGAAGCCGTTCGCTTCTGCGGGCGGTTTCTTTTTATACAGCTTCTAGTTCTTATTGCCGGCATTAAAAAATCAAAAAACCTGCCGGCAGGTTTTTTGATTTTTCTTGCCATTAAGCGTAAAGTAACAATACTTACTTTAATACTTACCTCAATACTTATATGAAGCTAAAAGACAAAAACATTCGCAAAATCACGAGGGTGGGAAAGACGAGTCTTATGGTAACAATCCCCAAGGAAATATATGTTTCTTTAGGGTGGCGCGAAAAGCAAAAGGTGGTTGTCAAAAAAATCCGCGGAGGAGTGGTTATCCGCGATTGGAAACCCAGGCGATGATGAGACATTTAAAAACCACCAAAGCCCCTACCTGCCCGCCTCTGGATGGCCGGTGGCAAAATTATTTAAATAAAAATCATGATTATGGATATACAAAAATTGTGGCTACTGGCCGAAAAGAGGTAGAAGAAATTATGGATCATAGAGGCGATGTGGACCACCGGATTCTGCTCTACGGAAAGCAGAGTGGTCGATTTTTAGTGAATTGGACCCATTTTAGGCCTTATATTCACTGGTTTTAGGCTTATTGACAGGGGTGTTTCTGATATGATACACTATTGTCATACTTATGAAAAGCAAGAATAACCTTATAGAACAGCTCAAATCCTTGCCCCATTTTGGGAAAAATACTGTATATCAGCTTGGTAAACAGTTGGGGCTCAAGGATTCTACGGTTAACACCTACATTAGCCGTTTTTTGAAGTACAAAGAAATTATACAGCTCAAAAGAGGGCTGTATGTCTCCGCAGACTTCTTTGAGAAAAACAAGAATGATATTTCTTATTCGTTCTACCTCGCAAATGTGATTCGAACACCATCCTATATAAGTTCGTGGGCGGCCCTTCAATATTATAATCTTATCACTGAAGCAATCCACTCGATCACGTCGGTAACGCCAAAAGTGACGAGAGAGTATCAGACAAGGGCTGGTAACTTTTCATATCAGTCAATCAAAAAAGAACTCTTTTCAGATTTTTCTCTGACAAGGGGGGAATTCGACTTTTTTATTGCTTCACCTTCAAAAGCTTTATTTGATCTGTTGTATTTCAGAACTAATCAGTTTCGCAGTGTGTCTCTGGAAAACATCAAAGCAGTGATTGAGGAGTTACGAATAGATATTGTGGAGATGGATAAAAATGAGCAGGAAAAGTTTTATTCAATGATAAAAAAATACTTCCATGAGTGAACAGATTACGACAATCTTAAAGAGAAAGCTGGAAGATTTCGCTACCTACGGCGGGCTTGATGCGGAAACGCGTCGTAACGCACTCAAAGAAGAGTTGCAGTTCTATGTTCTCAACTTTATTTATCATCATCCCGAATACAATTCGTGGATTATGTACGGCGGTTCGGCCCTCCGTATCATTCACGGACTCGATCGTATGTCAGTTGATTTGGATTTTGAAATCTCCCACACGGTAACGGAGAAATTTTTGGAAGGGCTAAAAAAAGAGGTTGAAGAACACTTCCTCAATACCTATGGCGCAGATGCTGATTTTTTGACAGCTAAGATTACTACCGGCCGAGGATTGTTGCTTAAATTTCATGTTGGCGAGGAACTTAGTTTCGGTCACCCGTCAAAGCAGGTGCATGTAAAAATTGATCTCAATCACTTTGTTGCGCCAAAAATAGTCAGCGAGCGTCGGCCAATAAACCGAGACCAGCTTTCATTTGTCATCATCACTTACAATATGGCATCTCTCATGGCAAGTAAGCTTGCCGCTATTTTCTTGCGAGGAACCCGTGGTATTGGCGAAGCAATCTATGAGGAGAAAGGCCGCGATATTTATGACCTGCTTTGGTATATGGGCAAAAAGGTAGTGCCAGACTTTGACTATCTCATCGCCAAAAGCATCGATGTAAAAGATTCTCGTGCTCTTTTCGATAAGCTCACACTTCAGATGAATAAAGTTAATGATAAAAATCTTGAACAGGACCTTGAGCCGTTATTTGTGAATAAAACCTTTATTGGGAACTGGCTCAAAAATTGGCGAGAGAGTTATTTGAGACTTCTGGATGAGTATAAAATCCGGACTATAAAAAAACTGGAGAGTATTGGTATACATCAGGACTTTCGCACGGATACTTTTTCTTTCGTGTATTGGTATACGACAGAGGATGGTGGATCAGTTAGGGTTGTCTATAACTTAAGTGAGTACTGGATTATGTTCGGCGAAGGTAATTTGCAGATTGAAGCGGATAAAAGTCTAGAAGGTAAAATGGGTTTTAGAAGCAACGGTGTAAGCAATCGTCAGACTCCAGAGGAAAAACTTAAGCAGTATGCAACTCTCTTTTACCGAAAAACGAAAAAGTACTTCAAGAAAACTAACGGTGTCATGCTCGGCGATGTCATTATTACAAAAGTCATCCGGATGACAGCCGACAATTTGAACCAGAAAGAACAGATAGTGCTCAATAAGTCAGCTCTGCTTTCATGTGAGCTTGATGACTTAATGAAATAAATATGACAGCAAAATCTTTAAACAAAAATTTACACAGAGCAAACCAAGCCAAGAAAGACGAGTTTTATACCCAGCTTGTTGATATTGAAAAAGAACTGAAACATTATAAAGACCAGTTTCGTGGCAAGGTTGTTTATTGTAATTGTGATGATCCATTTGAAAGTAATTTCTTTAAATACTTTGCCTCTAATTTCAATGCGCTCGGATTAAGGAAGCTCATCACTACGAGTTATGTAAAGTCACCAATTGTTGGCGGACAGCTGCCGTTGTTTGAAGTAGAAGGATTGAAGCCGTCGGGTAAAGAACCATTCAAAATTGAAATCAAAGAAGTGCCAGATAGCGACAAAGATGGTGTAATAAACCTTGATGACGTGGAACATTTGTTAAAGCACGACAAAAACACTGCTACGCCCCTGAAAGGCAACGGCGATTTTAGAAGTGACGAATGTATAGAGTTGCTCAAACAAGCTGATATCGTTGTAACCAACCCACCCTTTTCTCTTTTTCGCGAATACATTGCACAGTTAATGGAGTATAAAAAGAAATTTTTAATCCTGGGTCAACAAGGGGCAATTATTTATAAAGAATTCTTTCCTTTGGTAAAAGAAAATAAAGTTTGGCTTGGGTATGATAACGGTGGCACAAAATGGTTTCAAGTTCCGATGGATTATGACATTCCAACAGAGTCAAGAAAGAAAATTGTAAACGGTGTGAAATATTTTAGTATGGGAAGCGTTAATTGGTATACAAATCTTTATGTCTCTAAACGTCATAATGAATTTACTTTGTATAAAAAGTATTCCCCAAAAGAATATTCAAAATATGACAGCTATAATGCTATCAATGTAAATCGATTTATTGATATTCCAAAGGATTATAACGGAGTAATGGGGGTACCAATAACTTTTCTTGATAAACACAATCCTGATCAGTTTGAAATTATCGGGTTAGATAGATATACAGGAAAAAATGGCGACAAAGACTTTACTGTTAACGGTAAGTTATTGTTTCGGCGTTTGTTAATAAAAAAGAAAAAATAATATGAAAATCGATCTACATAAAATTACAATTCGTAAAGTGATAGCTGGCTACAAAGAAAGCGCCAAAGAAGGCGGTGTGACGGCTTATGAGGGCAAATTGAATATTCGCCCGAAATATCAGCGTGAGTTTGTGTACAAAGAAAAGCAACGCAACGCTGTGATTGAAACAATTAAGAACAGCTTTCCATTGAATGTAATGTATTGGATGATCAGAGATGACGGCGGTTACGAAGTGCTGGACGGCCAACAGCGCACCATTAGCGTTGGGCAATATGTTACTGGTGATTTTTCATTTAACGACCGCTTTTTCCATAATCTCACCAAGGAGGAACAGGATAAAATTTTGGATTATGAACTAATGATTTACTTTTGCGAAGGCACGGACAAAGAGCGGCTGGATTGGTTTAGAATCATCAATATCGCCGGAGAAAAATTGACCGACCAAGAAATTCGTAACGCGGTTTATACTGGTCCGTGGCTCTCCGACGCTAAATTAAAATTTAGTAAAACAAATTGTGCGGCATATTTGTTGGCAAACGACGGCGGACAATTAGTTAGCGGTTCGCCAATACGGCAGGAGTATTTAGAAACCGCGCTTTCGTGGATAAATGAAGGCAAAATAGAAGATTATATGGCAAAACATCAGCACGATAAAAACGCTGATGGGTTGTGGAATTATTTCCAAGATGTGATTGCATGGGTGCGAAAGACTTTTCCGAATTATCGCCGAGAAATGAACAGTGTGCAGTGGGGCGAGCTGTATAACGAGTTCAAAGACAAGAAACATGACTCTAAAAAACTGGAAGCCAAAGTTAAAGAGCTAATGCAAGACGAAGATGTTACCAAAAAGTCCGGTATTTATCCGTATGTCCTGACTGGACAGGAAAAATATTTGTCAATTCGTGCATTTACCGAAAAGATGAAGCGCGAGGCATATGAACGGCAAAATGGAATTTGCCTGTTCTGTAAGAAGCAGAAAAAGGGAAAGATAAAGTGGGATATTTCTGAAATGGAAGCGGATCATATTACGCCTTGGCACGAAGGCGGTAAAACAATCGCCGACAATTGCCAGATGTTGTGCAAGGAACACAATCGAACTAAATCTGGAAAATAATATGGAAATGAAAGAAAGATATTGGGAAGCTACGACCAAGGCGGCGATTGAGATAGCTAAGCCGTGGTATAAGAAAGCTGAATTTTGGATTGGCATTATTGCAAATGTAATTGCACTCGGCGCATTAATTGTCGCGATAATTGCATTGAAAAAATAAATTATGGATGATGAGCAAAAAAAACTTTATAACGAATGGAGAACTATTGAAGAAGATCTTCGCAAGACAATTATTCAGTATTCAGATATTGAGAAAGCAAAGCAAATTCGACCACGTGTTTGGGGTGAACTAAAAAATTATTTAAGCGTTGCGGAAAAATTCGAGCTTGGGGCTAGTCTGGAGAAACCTCTAAAAGAGATTTTTGACAAAAAGTATCCACCAGATAGCTGGCCTCTTGCTAAACAGTGGGCTACAAAAGCAATACATAGGGCAAGTGGAGGATTTAATTTTCTTTTAGAGTGCCTTGAGCATATCCATCGCGGAAGCACTGACCCGGCGTATTCTCGCTCGGCGTATATCCTGCTATCCATTAACTGCGAGCTACTTTTTGAAGCTTACCTTCTGTTACTTCTAAAAGACGATCATGCAAGAAAAACAGAGGAAGAATTAATGGAACTTCTTAAAGGCAAACGTAATCACGACTTGAAAGAACTTGCGGAAAAAATTGGTGAAGATGATTTAATCAAGCTTGGCATTAAGAGTGTGAATGTTGAGACTAAGAATGACTTAAAGCGGTATATTATTGTCCTCGCAAATGATGAAAAAATAATTGTGGAGGATTTGGTTACCGTGAGATATGATTTTAAATATGACAGACGACGAGATATTGATCCTGATGAATCAAACAGAATGAAAAAGGAATTGGACCACCTGTTTAAAACGACCAAGATAGTGATGGAAATGGTGCCAAAGTAAGGTCTGAAGCCTCGGACATTTCCGCTAGGGCGGCCATGACTAAAGGAAAAATGGTGCCTGACCCCATTTCCCGTTGGCCTGATCGTGCAAATAATTCTAGCCTTATAAAATTATGGAAACGTACGAATTCATTTTTCGAGTTATAGAAACTGCACTCCAATTAGTGCTAGTGATTTTTGCTGGTTTAGCTCTGTCCGTTTGGAAACGAGAGGTGCGAGGTAAGGATAAATACAAGTTGGCCAGAGAATTATTGACATATATCAAGGAGCTTAGATTTTTGATTCATTCAAAGAACGGTTCGTTTCATCAAATATACTTGAACGATATTTTGGTTAATAGGGAGAATTTTTATAATGATCAGTTAATTTTGATTGGGAAAGACGAGCTTTATTTTGATTACAGTATCTGGGGATTGTTTAATCACATAAATGTAAGGGCTGATATCTTTTTGCCGAAACAAATCAGGTCGCTATTGGAAGAATTGTACCCCAGCTCCGGAAAGCGAATCGGCACTGATAAAAATCAATATACCTATATCCAATTGGCAGGCATTGAACCGACGCAAGTTAAGAGTATTGAAGATGAGAAGGATTCCACTAATGGTATCTACCAGATTCATAATAAGAAGCATCTAACGATAGGTGGGTATTTCCGCAAATGGGAAAGCTTAATTGTTGAATTGCAAAAAATAGCCTAATCAGAGATATGCCTAAACCAAAAGTTACAAGAACATATGGCCCCATCCACTTTGAGGATTTAGATCCTCATCGTTTTGAAGATTTGGTTCGGGAGCTGATCTATGACTATAAAGATTGGCAGTCAATTGAAGCCACCGGCAGAAGCGGAAACGTGGATTAGTGATGAGGCTAGAAGATTAGGAGTAAAAATATGAAAAAGAAAATAAAAAAAGAAAAAACTATTTCAGAGCCTAAGGTTATTGATGCGGTGTTGAAATGGGCATATAAGCACAGTTATGGATTGAAGCCGAAAATTAAACACGGAAACAAGCACGGGGTTGATTTGGAGCTAAATCATGAAAAAACTAGACACAAGTATTATATTGAATGCAAAGGTGGTCCACATGATGAAGTGAATTTTGTTTATTCACTTGGGCAAATTATAACCAGAATGAATCGAAAACCTTTAGGAGTGAATTATGGGATTGCTCTACCGGCTAAATCAGCAGAAATTGCAAGAAAGAGAATTCCTCGCGATTTTGCCACAAGAAATAAACTGACAATATTTTCAGTTTCAAACAATGGTGCAGTCAAGCGATTAGTCCCGTCAGATTTTAGAAAAGAAATAAACTAACCCCATTTCCCACAAAAACATTCCAATAAACATTCCAACATTCCCTGCCTGCCTGCCTACCGGCAGGCAGGCGGCAGGCAGGTATAGAATGTTGGAATGTCGTGAATACGCTAGCCGCGTGGCTTTTGGTGCCCTACATTCTTTGGGTCAGCTTCGCCATGTATCTGAACTTTGCCATCTGGTCTCTAAATTAAACCCTCATTAATCTGTAATTACCAAGATACTTACTACGCATTGAAACATTAGAAAAAGTAGAATAATGATCAAAATTCAGCGTTCGACGCCAGATTGTATGTTGTGGGTTTATTGCTGATTTTTATCAGGAGCCGAATTAAACATATCCGGAACCGGTCGGCTCTTTAGTTTGGGGTATAATTATTATATGAAGATAATAGTTATTATTACCTTTGTTGTAGTAGTAGGATTGGCAGGGTTTATGTTAACGAGAAATGTTATCACAACTCCGACTCAGTCTCTAACATCGGCGCCCACCTCTACCTCTACACAATCACAGGTGCCCATTCGGGGCGTACCTGCGACAAGCGCATCTGCAATAACTTCACCGCCACCCAGTATGGATGGCATTAATACCCATACGGAGTCATACGGTACAGGCGCTGACCCTGATATCATTACACTTGGCCCAAAGGTTGGCGGCCATCCAGGATGGGAGCCTTACCAGCATAAGCCTGGCATGGGCTTTGAAGCTTATAAAGACGGCTCGCCAGTACTCGCACCGTTTGATATGGTACTAGTTGGCTTTCGAGATACCAGTACTCAGATTGTGTCGGGAGGAACATCTGCCCATTCCGATGATGTGAAATTATTCTTCAAGTCTGCAAGCCCTGATTGGCCGGGAGTGTATTTGACTGTATATCATTTATTAACCTCACCTCTACTGACCGGACACACTCAAAGAGCAAGTAACGACCTTTCTGCTCCGCCAGCCCAGGGATACCAATTATTTTGGGATGGGAACTATACGGTTTCACCCACAGGCAATGCAACTTCATACGGTGCTCTAATCGGATACAAGGTAAAACGCGGTGAACTAATTGGATTTGCTGGCACCGTACCGGCACCGGGTAGTGTTGGTACTCACTCCTTTGCTGATTTCTACTTCGATGTACCGGATACATCAGTAAATCCGAACATTCAAAAAGGAGACGTACATCTTCACCTTGTTCAACCTGGCTCGTTCTTTTATTGGAAAAGTTATAGCCCCGATGCGACTTTCCCCAGCGGGGTGCTTGCTTATCCTTTCGAAACTGACGGCTATAAGCTTCCTGCCGAACAACGTGATGTGGATTATAAATATACTTCGAAAAAATAAAGGGCAGTGGGGCGGAGCAGCCTATCCGCCAACTGACGGATCAAAATTCAACGTTCGGAGCAAAATCATTCCAATAAACATTCCAACATTCCCTGCCTGCGGCAGGCAGGTATAGAATGTTGGAATGTCGTAGATACGCCGGCCGGAAGACCATGGTTGAAGAGAAGTAACAAGTTTGTCGAATTAAAAACTGATATACTTTCATTATGAAAATTGAAAAGAAAATCTGGCCTGAATACTTTGAAAAAATACTAGATGGCAAGAAAACCTTCGAGCTTCGGCTTAATGACTTTGAGATAAACGAGGGTGATACTCTTATACTTAAAGAATGGGATCCAGATACTAAAGAATATACTGGCAGAGAGGTAGAGAAAAAAGTCGGTTATGTAGGCAAATGGAAAATCGATGAGTTGACGAAATTCTGGTCGAGAGAAGATATTGATAAGAATGGATTACAAGTCATCTCCCTTAAATAAACATGATTTATCTGAGCTATTTAATGGGAGCTAGTAGGATTGATGATAAAGACCTTTCAAATTTAGGTATTAGTATTGAAGAAACTAAACCAGATGGAGACAGATGCTTAAAGATGTCTGAAGAAAATCTAGCCCAATACATAGAGCTTATCAAGAATAAACTGGATGTGGGGTTTTGGAACGAGATTGTTGGTGAACAAGATATAGTATTCATATTTAAGTTTAAGGATGGGTCAATCAAAGAATATATACTGACGGCTGATAATGAGCGGGAGGTAGATAAGTTATGTGCAGAATTTGCTAATGAGCAACCTGAGAAAACAGCTAATATCTATAAATACATTTCTGACAACAAGTTCTATCATGATTTTATGCTAGAACACTATGCAGATTTAATAAACCGCTAAATCCTAAATCAACACCATCATTATGAAAACAATTCTAGTTGACGGCAGAATGCTTACTCAACTTGTGATTGAAAATAATATCGGGATTTCAAAAGTGATTAGTTACGATATTAAAAAAATTGATTCAGATTATTTTGTTGAGGAATAATTATGAAATATACAGATAGAGTATATGGAACTTTTGAAATCACGGAACCAGTAATTTTGGAATTGATAAATTCTCAAACACTTCAAAGGTTGAAAGAAATAGATCAAGCTGGATATTTTGAACCTCATTCCCCCGGCACCGCACATTCGCGTTTTGAACATTCAATTGGCGATTATTTGCTTTTGAAAATTTATGGAGCACCAATTGAGGAACAAATTGCCGGACTTATTCACGATGTTTCTCATTCAGCATTTTCTCATTGTATAGACTATGTTTTAGACGCTGGTTCTGAAAAAGAACATAATCATCAGGATAATGTTTTCGATGATTATGTTAGAAAATCAGAAATACCAGAAATTCTTAAAAAATATAATCTTGATTTGGATTATATTCTTGATGATAAAAATTTTCCTCTTAAAGAAAATGATTTGCCAGATTTATGTTCGGATAGGATAGATTATTCATTGAGAACTGCCACTGTTTTTAAGGAAATAGAAAACGGAAAATTTTTTATTGATAACCTCACAGCTAAAAATGGGAAGTGGATTTTTAAAGATTTTAAAAGTGCAAAAAAATATGCGGAGTTGTTTCTGAAACTTAATACAAACTATTATGCCGGATTACCTTCTGCAGTTATGTTTCGAACAGTTGGAGATTATTTACGATATGCGCTTTCAGAAAAATACATTTCTGAAACCGATTTATATACGACTGATAAAATCGTCCTTTCAAAAATAGAACCTCATATCCACAATGACCCCAAATTGAAATTGCTTTTTGAAAGAATGAACAATAAAATCGCTTTCAAAAATGACCCAACCAATTATGACGGAAAAGTATTTTGTAAATCACGAGTAGTTGACCCACTTTGTTTGCAAAATGGAGAAATAAAAAGAGTTTCAGAAATAGAGCTGGGCTGGTCTGATATAATTGAGCAGGAATCAAGACCAAAAGAATATTTTTTAAAATTTGATAGATAGCCGCCGATTTTTTCAAAAAAGAAAGCCAAAGCTCGCGCGGATTCCTCCCGACCCCCTTCCCTTTTGTTCGCCTTCTCCAGAGGCGGACAGGCGATCTAATCCGCCAACTGACGGATCAAAATTCAACGTTCGGAGCAAAATCATTCCAATAAACATTCCAACATTCTATAGAATGTTGGAATGTCGTAGATACGCCGGCGGCATGGCTTTTGGTGCCCTATATTGTTTGGGTCAGCTTCGCCATGTATCTAAACTTTGCCATCTGGTCTCTGAATTAAACCCTCATTAATTTATAATTACCAAGATACTTACCACGATACTTACTACGCATTGAAACATTAGTTACTGTAAATCCAAGGGTTACCCTTGGATTTACCTATATTCTTAGCCATGTAATTAAGTTAACATATGTTAACTTAACTTTTCAGACAAGGCATTCTTATTACCAGTATTTTTGACAGGGTACTGCTATAATTTTTGTATATGAAATTCTTTAAATGGGGGTTGGTTGTTACGGGTATTTTAGCTACCCTCTCTTTTTTCTGTATGTTTTTGTACCCAACCCTTTTCTTGTTTTCTTATTTAGCATACTTTATAGGAATTATACTTGTGCTGGTTAGTCGTAAGGGTTTGATTTATAAATTTCTAGCTTTATTAGTATTTCTTAGCCTTCTTGTTTTTATAGCTTTTAACTTAGTTTTTAACTCAGTTTCTGATGTAAATACTTTTCTTCTTTTTTCAAGGACTATAAACGAATCAATTTGGACACCAAATATCTCAGTTGTATTGCTGCTTCTTTTCGGTATTTTAATCTGGCTTTATACTTTAATTACATATATAAAAATTAAAAAACAAGCACACTTTTAACATATGGAATCTCAAGAAACTCAGGTTCAACAGGAAACTCCTAAAAACAAAAAACCTGTTTTACTTATAATTATTTTGGTTATTTTATATGTAGTCATCATGTCGCTCATTAGTCTTTTCCAAGATTACCACAATGATTTTAGTTCTTTAAAACCCCCTCCTCCTATACCAGAAGTAATTGACCCGGAGGTTGGAACCACAGATCAAACAAATGAAATTGTTCCTAGTATGGATAAATCATCAAATAATTACGTAGAAGAACAAAACATATTAAATGCCCAAAAAATTGCAGTAGAGTTTGGATCAGAAACGGGTAACTTTCAGGGTGTTTGTGACAATGCTGAAGTCCAAAACTATTTGAAATTAGCAGAAGAAGAGTGGGAGAATCGAGTTTATTGTTTTGATCGATACGATGGTTTTACGATACAGGTTCAAAATTTTATAGATTATATACCTAAGGCTCATGTTTGTATTGACAACAAAGGGAATACAGCAGTTCTTCCCGGTCTTAGGAGATATATACAAGAATGTCATGTACCGATAGCTATTGATCAGTCGACAACCATAAAGAAAATCGCGATTACTTCTGGGGGTAAGTTGTGGTCATATATAAGTGACCTAAAAGAGATTACTGTAAACAAAGACGAGGTCATGGAAGTTAAGTGGGACGAAATGAACTCTTACAACAGAAACACCTCTGCATTTATTTTTATAACAGGAATTGGTATCGACACGGTTAATTTACAAATAGAGAATTTTGATTCGCAAGTGTTGTCGTATTCTCCAAAGAAAAACGAGGAAACAACAATAGAACTGTTTGCCGCTTATTGTTGTTCACCGGCGCCTATCTTAATACTTAAACCTGTAAGTATTGCTGGTGATACAGTGACTTTTGATATCAGTTTAAGCCAAACATATTGGGACCAATAAACAGGCCGCTCGGCTCTGAAAGTCTCAGGCTCGATGGGTTCCCCGCCAGCTGACGAACAAGGAATTACTCCTAACCTTTTGATAGCATCTTTCGAGAATATTTCGTTACAAAATTCCCTATAACTCTAACCACTTCATCCTTATCTTTTGGATCACTAGCAGCAACCGTTTTTGCTAATTCGTAAAGCTTTAAATTTTCTGCTTCAAGTTCCCAACCATTGGATATTAGAAAATAATATAATGTAACAACTGCGACTCGTTTATTTCCGTTTTGAAACGGATGATTCTTTATCATCAGATAAAATAGTATAGCCGTCTTTCCTACAATTGTTGGGTATAGACTTTTACGATTAAATGTCTGGAATGGTGTCTGCAAACAGCTTTCGAGTTTGTCCGGATATCTTGTGTCAAAAGGTGGAATAGGCTCACCATACTCCATTAGTTCTTGCGCCAAGCTAAATGCGATATATTCAACTTCTGACAACGTGGGTCTATGTAATATAGGCCTTGCCATTATTCTTCACCTAAAAGTTTTAATGTTTCCCCATATTCATCTACCGCTTTTTTTACAATTTTTCTAATCTCCTCTTTTTTCTCTTGAGAAATAAAAGTTCCCACAGCTGTCATAAATTCCTCGGTAGGGATTACATAATTACGTCCGATTTTAAACCCCTTGATTTTACCAGTCCTTATTTTCTTGAATACTGCAATCCTGCTCACACCAAGAAGTCTGGCCAACTCAGCTGTTGTGAGGTATTGGGCGTTTTTGTCCTTATTTTGCATAGTATAATTAGGTTAACATATGTTAACCTAATTTTCCACATCCATACGTAAACAGATTCTCCTCCTCCGCGTAAAGCTACGGATGGACACAGTAACTTCGTCCATAGACTACAGCCAAAGAAAACTGGTATAGTTTTTGTATATGGAACCACAAGAGTTACCTCAATCAGAAAGTGAAGTGCCACAAGTATCACGCTCTGATAAAAAATTAATAATAATCGGTTCGTTTCTTTTAATTATTATTTTGATAATAGCTGGATATTTTTTATTAAATAAAAATGTTCCCAATAATACTGATACGGAGAATCAAAACGTAATTTTTGATAATTCCCAAATACCACAACAACAAGAGTTAGGTATGATTGAAGAGAAAGAAATTCCACCAGCCCCGTTTTTTAGCGAGTTTAACGTAGACGGCATCTCTCCTAACGTTAGTGCTAATGAAGTTGGTAAAAAATACAAGGCTTATTTACCAACACATCTACCTGTTGGTGGAGTCGGTGAAATGACTGTTACTGTAAAGAAAGCAGCAAAATATTACCCAATTAAGACAAATGAATTCCAAAGTGGCTTAGTCTATTTTCCATCCTGCTCAACAAAAGGGTGTTTTGACGGCAAGCAATTTCCTATAGAAGTTCAACCCAAAGATGTAATCATTTCTCTGGATTTGCAATTTTATAATAGCAGTGAAGACACCTTTAGTTTAAGAGGTTATTACTATTCAAGATTTAAGGTTAACGATGAGTATATAAAAACAAGTGGGAGTAATATAACTACTAATAGATCTACTGGGCATACAGAGAGATTTACCGACTCTCCAGACTTATATATTGACCCATTATCATCGCAAACTGTTACTTTTTGGGTAGAAGTGCCACATAACCTGGAAGCTATAAAGTTTGTTTATGGTGGCCAAACAGAGTCAAATAATATGGTCTTTAACTCTGAAAATCCGTCTCTAACGATACCATTAACGTTTAGTAATTTGTAAACAAGTTCTCTTTCGGCAGGCTCAAGATAAATAACTTCGTCTATTAAAGGGAACTACAGTAACACTTTCCCAATTTTTTTATTTAAGCCAACAAATTTTCTACCCTGAATAGGACTTCAAACTTATTTTTGATATTATCAAATTATGAACAAATCCACGGTTACAGGACGCATATACGCAGAAATATTTAGACTACTGGATAAGCATCCGGAAGGTTTGCGCTGGTCGGAACTACTAAAGAAAATTAAAACGTCAGATCCCAGTTTTCATCCGAAAACAGTCAACGGATGTGTCTGGAAGCTTGTTGAGAAATTTCCTGATAAAGCATATAAGCCAGAGAAAGGGCTTTTCCGGCTAGTGAAATATAAAAGATAACTACTAGGCCGTGTCGTGCTGAAGTTTATTTCTATAGATAATAGAGACAAGAGCGAAGCTTAATATAAGCAACAAAAACCACGAGCCGACTTTACCCAATGATATAAGGCGCCAATACTCTAATTGGCTCGGATAAAACCAGATTTTGGTAAATGTACCTATGTTCTCTGCTATCCAGACGAAGAATGCAGTCAAGAATACTGTTAGCAGAAACGGCATACTGCGTTCCTTTTTATATACCTGAAAATGAACCTTGGTCCTGAAGAAGATGATGAGCACGTACGCAAACAAAATGTAGCGGATGTCGTAGAAAAAATGGTGGGTAAAGAAGTTAACATAGCTAAGAACGGCGAGTATCCAGAGGTGGTAGTAATCAGGGAATCGCTGGTATGACAGTTTAAGGAAAGTGAAGGAGCGTGAAATATAGCTACCAATAGCCGAGTAAAGAAAACCGGTAAAAAGCGGTACTGAAGCTAGTGTGAAAATAGCACCTCCTACTGCCGGGTAAGTCCATGAACCGATAGCGGGATTTGTTTTGAACAATTCCATAATGGTCGCCAACACATGAAAAAGGATAATGACAAAAAACTCCTTTAGGCGCTCAAATCCAAATATCAGAGCGCATACTTGGAAGATAACTGCGGCGAGGAAAATAAAATCATACCGGCTTATTAGGGGGATGGTGACAACTTCGGTCAGCAGAAAGATGGAAAGTAAAAATACGCCAAAACAGCTTGCTCGCAGGTTGGCGGTAAAGAAATACCAAAGTTCAGTAAAGAAAGCTCGCATATGCATAATTATGAACTATACTACATTTTACTTAGTCGTTTTGTCTTCTTGTGGTATTGTTGTCTGCGGAAGTTGAACCTTAAACCCTTGGAGGAAAAATGCCGAGTCCATTGGATGGATTCAAGCGAGACGTTGTGTTCCCGCGGAAATCAATTTGGGATATTCCCAAGAACAAGAACTACCCACCCGACGCGGTCCAGTGTGATGACTGTGGAGGATGGGGGTGCACAACCTGCAGAGACCGAGGGTGGCTCCCTCGCGGCGACCCGAAAGGCCGAGTCTGTGAGAGGGTGGGCTGTAACAACCCAATACCTCCGAGTCAAATTGCAGTCTACTGCACTGATGAGTGTGCACGGCAGGATGCCTGAGTCCGCCCCGAAGAAAACCCAAATCTTCGGAGGCGGGTTTTCTTTTGTCTTATAAACATTCCAACATTCTGCAGAATGTTGGAATGTTTTTTTATTGTGAGTTTTCTCTATATTTTATTTCTTGCCCACTTTATCAAACCAATTCGGGTCAATGTCTTTTATTGAAAACTTCAGTCTTCCCCGTTCATCTATCTCCTTCACCACCACGGGCACGACATCCCCCACTCTTAGAAGCTCGTCCACGGTTTTGAGCCGGCGCGGAGCAATTTCGGATATATGAACGAGACCTTCGGTGCCGCCGTTGACCCTGACGAAAGCTCCAAACTCCGTAATTTTCACAACTTCGGCCCGCATTCTGTCTCCTACAGCAAATTCGTGCGTCATTTCTTCAATAATTTTCTGGGCTTTTTCTACCCCATCTTTTTTGCCGGTAATATAAACCGTGCCGTCTTCTTCTATATCAATCTCGGTTTCGGTCTTATCCTTTATGTCATTGATTGTTTTTCCGCCGGTACCGATAACCAGCCCAATCTGGTCTTGCTTAATCTTCAAAATCGCTATGCGTGGCGCAAATTCTGAAATCTGTTCGCGCGGAGCGGATATTTCGCCTGCAATAAATTTCAAAATCTGCAATCTAGCGGCCTTGGCCTTATCAAAGGCAATTTTCAAAATATTAACGGGAATTCCGGCGACTTTTACATCCATCTGGACGGCGGTAACACCAAGCTCCGTGCCGGCAATCTTCAAATCCATATCGCCGTGATGGTCTTCCGGCCCGTGGATATCCGTCAGCACCACAAAATTGTCTTCATCGCGCATCATTAGCCCCGAAGCAATACCGGCCACCGGACGCACTATCGGCACTCCTCCGTCCATTAAAGCGATAGTGCCGGCGCAAACAGAAGCCATTGAGGTTGAACCGTTTGAAGCCATTGATTCCGCCACAAGACGAATAGTGTACGGAAAATTTTCTTTTTTTGGCAAAACAGGTATAAGGGCTTTTTCGGCAAGAGCGCCATGCCCTATCATCCGACGATTGGTTCCGGACATTCTGCCAACTTCGCCCACGGAATAAGGAGGAAAATTATAATGCAACATAAATCTCTTTTCCGTTTTGGTTTCCATACCGTCAATAAGCTGGGCATCACCCGGCCCGCCAAGAGTCAACACCGAAAGAACGTGAGTACCGCCTCTGTAGAACAATCCGGCGCCGTGAAGAATCTTTGATATGCCGCCCGCTCTTGCAAACAGAGGGCGGATTTCGTCCATTCCTCTGCCGTCCGACCGGCGCTTCTTGTCTATAATCTCGTTGTGTATTTCCTCGTTTATTCTTTCTTCCAAATAATCTACCGCCAAATTTCTCTCATTTTCATCTTCCAGAATTTTGATTTTTTCTCTCCATAAAATGTTGAGGTCAGACAAGTCTTCCTTGGTAGAGCTGCCAGAAAAAATCTTGTCCCGAAAAATCGGCTGTATCTTCTCCTGAAACAGCTCAATCACTCTTTTCGGCGTGGCAGGTTTGGGAAGCTTCACTTTTTCTTTCCCCATTTCTTTGATTATTTTTTCCTGAAAGGCTTGAACTTCTGCGAGCTTCGCTTGAGCAAGTTTGAGCGCTTCTATAATGTCTTCCTCGCCGACTTCACTGCTTCCTATTTCAATCATATTGATTTTTCCGTCTCGTCCGCAGGCCAAGAGATCTAAGTTGTAATCATCGCCGTTGCGAACGGTGTATGTGGGATTGATTGTCATACCGCCGGCCGCCTTGCCAATGCGCACCGCTCCTAATGGGCCATTCCAAGGAATGTGCGACGTGCCTATCGCCAAAGATGCCGCCAAGACCGACAAAATGTCGGGGTCGTCCTCGCCAATGGAAAGAACTGTTACAACAATCTGGATTTCATTTCTAACCCAAGAATCAAAAAGCGGGCGTATGGCGCGATCAACGATTCGGCCGGAGAGCACCGCGTCATCTGTCGGGCGGCCTTCGCGCTTTTGGAAACGGCTGCCAAGAATTTTCCCTGTGGCATAAAATTTCTCTTCAAAATCAACAGTCAGAGGGAAAAAATCCGCTCCCTCTTTGGGCTCTCTTCCCATAACAGCCGTCGCCAGAACCACCGTGTCCCCGTAGTGGACCAGACATGAGCCGTGTGCTTGGTCAACGATGTCGTTGAATTCAATCTTGAGCTCTTTTCCGCCGAACTGTGTCTTATAGGTTTTTGCAGTCATCTTTTATTCCTTAAAGATAAGACTTTGCGAGTGTTTTGTAAAACAAATTTCACTATTTTGTGTATTTGACAAATAGTCAGTGATTTGCTATAATACATATAGAATCGTCTGAAACCTACACGGGAGCCTAAGATGACACTCTATGTAGTCATAAGCGTAATCACCGATGGCAGAGATTTCTCCATCAGGACAGACTGGGCTGACAGCCCATCCGTCTTCGGACCAGCCAACGCAGTGTTTACAAAAGAAGGCTGGGTTGAAAAGAGAGGCGATTACGCCAAGCTTCACACCGCCGTCCTGAAGGAAGTGAAGCGGCGTGGTATTTCCCTCTTCAGCGAGACAAGAACCCCTTAGCCCCCGCATATGCGTGCATATGCGGGGCTGATTGTTTTTATATAGTCTGTATCATATATGATACAAATCGCGCGAAGCGTGAACATCCACAAATAAACTAGCGCCGGCTCAACGCCGGTGATAGTTCATTTAGTTTCTAGTTTTATGTGTCTTTACGAAAGATGCTTCGAGACAAGCTTGGTCATTTCAAACATATTGACCGTTGCTTTGCCGCCAAATACCTTTTTCAAGTTCTCATCCGCATTGATATTGCGCCTATTACTTGAATCCTGGAGATTGTTCTTCTTTATGTATACCCAGAGCTTTTTTACAACCTCCGATCTCGGCATCGGCCCATTTCCAACAACAGCAGCCAATTCAGAGCTGACATTGAGGGGTTTCATAAACGCAGAATTTGATTTCGCCATATAATTTACTCGCTTATTGTTAATACTAGGAGATTATACTATTTTCCGCCATTTTACGCCACAGGAATTATTAACAGTAAATATTTTAGGAGAAATCGGCGTTTTCTCGGCCTTGTATATCAATTTTGGCCTGTTTTTTGTTTTTTAGATAATAATCCAGACTAAAAGCATTTTCTCCTAAAAGAAACAAGGAAATTACTGCTACAGTCAGGCCAAAATCCCGAACGCCAATGCCGTTATAGCCCACTGTAACAGTTATGTGGACCATGTGCAGAGCTAAAAGAAAAGCAGAAATGCGAGTAAAGAATCCAAAGAGCAGGCACAGTCCAAAGACAATCTCAAATGACCCGTTAAAACGAACCAACGTTTCCGCACTAACAGAAGATAGATTTAGAGCATAATCCGGAATAAGACCGACCCAAGCGTCCGTATTGGCAAGCTGTTGCCAGCCGAACCAGAGAAACACCAGTGATAGCCCCATCCGCAAGATTATGGGTGCTAGATTTTTCGCTTTTATATTGAAATTCATGTTACTTTTTAATTGATGACTGTAATCCGACGCTGTAGAAAATATATTATTACATACGCGCGAAAGAGTGGCTACTCACTCTTTAGATTCAAATCGTTTACCTGATGAAGCGCTACAATAAACAAGCTTTCGCTCCAGCCAAGGGGCGTATTATCGTTGTATTTCGTTGAGTTTGAAAAATAGAGCTCCGGAATAGTGCCATCCTTGGCAACAGTTTCTTTGGCCTTTTCCAGAAAAATTTCAGCTTTTTCCTTATTCCCTATTTTGTCATATATAATTGAGAGCCAGCTAAGCCCAAATGTCCATTCCGCTTCCTCCGACCAGCCATCAGGGTTTTTGTTGTAGTAGTGGTCTCCTTTATAGCGTATAACCCCTCTTTCACGCAGGAGATGATATTCCACATTCTCTAGAATTGTTCTTCTTTCTTCTTCATTCGCAACATCGTAAGGCCAGACTAGGGAAAGCAGGGCCAAATCCACAAACTTTTTCTCTGATTCTCTGGGCAAAATTATATGAAGCATTCTCTCGCCCTGTTTTATGAGCTCATCCGGCACCTCTACTCCTTCTACGTTGCGCACCATCTTGAGCCCTGCAAGACACGCCCCTACAGATGAAGCATGAACCTCTTGATTCTCCTCCCAAATACCGGCGTCGGGGTCATGCCAGTATTCAAGCGTGGATAGATACCAGACGAGCTTTTGGATTACCCGCCTGTCGTCATCATCTTTCACTACCAGGCCCTTTTGCTTTTTCTCCAATTCGCCGATTTTGAAGAGAATACAGCCAATTGAGTCATTCTGCTTATTCCCCCATTCCTCCCAATATTCTTCAAAAGTTTCCGGGTTATAGCGCGGGTGGATGTATTGGTGCATATGTTCCGGTTTTTTGCTTATAGCGTAGTCAATCTTGTATTCATGCTTTTTGAATATATCCAGTATCGCCCGATATGTCTTCTCTACTGTTTCAAAATCGCCTAAAACTTCAAACGCCAGACATTCATAAAAATTGTCCCTAAGCCAAGCCCTGTTATAGCCAGTATCAACGTCTTTCTTAGAAGCGGCAAAAAGCCCGGACCGGTACTGCAAATCTTTCAATATCTGCAGGTGTTGTTCTGCCAGTTTTTCATAAACAGGATGATTTGTTGCCATATAGTAATTTTACAACAATTTTCTAAAAATTTATCTAGAGGTAGCCCCGGCAAAATAACACATAAAATCCGCTATAGCGGATTTTATGTGTTATTTTGATCCCCCGTTTTCATAAACTGTAATCTTTCCAGCTTTCCTCTCCGCCGAATCAGCTAGACGCAAATTCCTAGCTTCTCTGGCACTTACAATTTGGAATCTTTTTACTTTGTTCAATGCCTTGTCAATGTAAATAAGCAACTTTTCATCAATAATCCAATTTCTTTTTATTTTATTTAAATTAAAGACCGCGTAGGAACGCAAGGTCTTTCTGCCGTCATCCAGAAAATATTCATGGAAATAAGACATCGCCAGCTCGCGAGGACTTAAATATACTGGATCGCGAAACCGGAGTACCGCATGATTAGTTTTGCTTATGGCTCCCCATTTGCCGTGTTCCTTGTATAAAGCGACGACGTGGCTGTCATCTTCGCTCGTAGTTTTGAGGTCAAGCAAAATTGCCGGCTCTCCGTGATACAAAAGCGCGGCGGCGGCAAAGAGCGCTCCTTCAAAGCAATGCATTCTGTTTACTTGCAAAACCTTTCGCGGAGACAAAGGTTTTCCGTTTTCCCCGGCGAAATTTATGGGAATTTTTTCCAAAAAATCCTGAATTTTCCGCGGAGTATCTAATTTTTCAAAGATTCTTTTCTCTTTGGCTGTCAATTCATTAAAAAATCTGCGCATTGGTATATTTTACATTAAAATTTAGGTTTTTTATTTACTTGACCCTGTAGTGAATTTTACCATTGTATGAAATACGGCATGGCTTAGCCACGCGATGGCAAAATCTACTACAGGGCGTCTTCTAATCAATAGCTTGGAAACACTTTTGCTTTAAAACTTGTAATGGCGTCTTTAATTTGAGACCAAAGTGTAGTCTTTCATTGTTGTAGTATGGTATGTACTTTGATAGTGCTTTGTTGATT
>Ga0209542_10000573_pt1 | contig 89184 bp, 82 predicted proteins | sample RifCSPhighO2_01_FD_184028 | JGI IMG/M metagenome (GOLD analysis project Ga0209542, IMG submission 184028) | Soil microbial communities from Rifle, Colorado - Rifle CSP2_plank highO2_0.1 (SPAdes) (version 2) | ecosystem: Environmental > Terrestrial > Deep subsurface > Rock core/Sediment ...
GCTGCTTTACGGTTTCCTCAACTGTTTCTTTATATCCATTTGCTTTCCAAAATAAACTTCCTTCCATATTAAAAACCATACCTCTCTTTTTAAATTCCGTAATTCCGGCTATTTGACACGAGACCAGCTGGGCGGACCGTTTTAGGAGGTTATTTGCTATTTCGGAGACCTGAGGAATATTTTTGCGGCTTACAAGATCCAATTCTTCGGTAGATGATATTTGTGGATAATCAATATTTCTTTCTTTAATAATTAAATTAAAGTGTTTATAAAGATATGCTCCAGATGTCTCTTTTTCAAAAATCCACCCGCCGCGGTTAGAAGATGTTGAATCTATTATTTTGCCTTCTTTTGATTGTGGAAACTTATCAAAGTTTGCTGATTCTAGGTTTACAGCATTCTTTTTGTCTAGAAAAAATGCAAAATTTGTGCCAGTGCCATCGGCTCCGCCCGCAAGAATGATAGGCTTGTATTGCGTTAAACCTGCAAGCAGCAGGCAAATAGTATCGTTAGCAACCGCAACAAGCGCGTCCTTTTTATTTTTTCTAAAATATCGCTCAATTTCTTCTCCCACCTTTTTGTCTATTAGGCCATGTAACGTGCTTTCTTTAGACCCTCCGATTAAAATACCGTCAATTCTGGATTTGCTTGAATTTCCTGAGTTTTTTCTAACGGTAGCTTTTATACGGTGTGCGAAATTTATAGAAATTATATTAATATTAGGGTTTGCTATTTTGCCTACAAACAAAAATAAATCTTCGGCTGTTTTGAAAAGAGGTTGTTCACCGTTTTCAATTTCAAGTATAGATAACTTTTTCTTGACTTTTTTTAAAATAGCCTTTTTATAAATGCTTCCGCCGATTACCAATGCCTGGAAAATTTCTCCGTTATTTACTAATGGCGTTGTAGGAATTTGGTTAATGATAAAAGGAAGGCTGGTTTTTTTGCCTGAGGCTGAGTCTTGAAGCTCTTTAACAAAGTTGCTTTTAATGGTTTTAAGGGTAGCAATATCCATCTCCAACAATTATATTCTACTACAATAAGATGTTTTTAACAGAAGAATTTTGTTGTTAGAATTTTAACACACAAAATTATTTCTTAGTGAGTTATTATTATTTCGCTTGCTCTGCCTTGAAAATATATACTAGGTCGTCTAGGTGATTTGTGGATGTTTCTTCGATGACGCAATTGGTGAGAGCGATGATTCCGTGTTCGTCGTTTGGTAAAAATTCGAATTTGTCCCCTGTGCTTGCAATTTTTACTGAAACTTTTCCGGGTTTCCAACCAGGTTTAGAATGACTAGAATATAGAACTATGCAGGTTCCTTCAACGATCTTTAATTTTTCATGTTTTAATTTATGGATCTCAAATCCTAATACACCATGTTTTTTAATAACCAAAAGTTTTCTTATATAATTTTTTCCCACATCAACTTTTTTAAGCGCAACCCCACCCCAAGGCGTCTTTTCAGTTAAGGGTTTAGATTTTGAGATAGCAACTTTTTCTTTATAAAATAAGGTAAATTTGGCAGAATCTAAAGATTTATTTTTAAAAAGTGATATTAACTTTTTGACAATATTGTCGTATTGACTGGTTGTCGCGATGGACTTAATTGTTTTAACATACGAGTTTACTTCTCTTGAAGCAAAACCACCAGAGTTTAAAAAATATTTCATAAGTTATATGTATTGCTTGAGGTCTTCAGGGCTGGGACACGCATCAATTGCTCCCTTTTTGGTTGTAGTTAAAGCGGCTATTATATTAGCTCTTTTAAGAGCCGTTTCTAATTCGTCTTTTGACATTTGCGAAACTCTTTTTTGTGACTCGTTAATTGCAAAAATATACCCTGCGTTGAAAGCATCTCCAGCGCCTGTTGTATCTATTGGATCGACCTTAATAGGAACGGGAACGAATCCTTCATTTTGTTTTGTTTTGTAGTAACATCCTTCTTTCCCAACGGTAACAAATATCGCTTCAAGATTATCAGTAAAAAGGGATTTTCCCGCCTCAGATATATCATTTTTGCCCGATAAAATTCTTGCTTCATCTTCGTTTAGTTTTAAAATATCGACTTTTTTAGCGGTAGCAAGAATAATTTCTGTGGCTTTATTGAGATCTCCCCACAAAGATTCCCGAATATTGGGATCATAGGAAATTATTGCATTCACAGCGCGAGCCTGATCAATGAGTTTATTTGTCGCTTGATTTGCAGCTTCATTCGTTTGAGTAAGGCTGCCAAAGTGAAACAGGGAAGTATTCTCTGGTAGATTAACTTCAGATGGGCCTATGGCTTCGTGCGCGCCTTTATAGAAAGTGAAATCTCGTTCTCCAGACTCTGTCAAAGAAACAAATGCCAAGGTTGTTTTTTCGGTTTTACTTAGAATTAGCGAATCTGTGTCTACGCCATTTTCATCTAAAACGCCTTTGAGAAAATGTCCAAAAGGATCGTCTCCAACTTTGCCCATAAATCTGACTGGAACGCCCAATTTCGCAAGATCAGCAGCAGTATTAGCCGGAGCTCCGCCAAACTTCTTTAGAAACCCCTCTGAGTTTTCCAGGGATCCTGTATTTGTGGCGATCATGTCAACAAGAAGCTCTCCAAAACATGTTGCTTTAGCACTTGATGTTTCCCCATTTTCTTTTTTCATATTCTATATTGTATGGTACTTAAAATATTTGTCAAATCTTGAGTCACTAAAAACCTATTCTATAAGACTTAGACCTCTTTTATGTAAATCCCGAATAGATTGTTCATATTGCTGAGGAAAAATCTGTGAAATAGCTTCAGCAAACCCTCGTCCAGAATGTTCTTTTGCTGAGTAATCTGCTATTTCATGAAGTTCTGGAACAGCATTTCCAACAGCTATAACTGCTCCGCCCTTTGCTCTTAGTTCACGAGCAAACTTAACATCATTTGGACCGTCGCAGGCAAATCCCATTCTATTTCTGTCGAATGCCCCAATTCCTGCTAGCAAACCAACGGTTCTTGCTTTATTCATTCCTTTTGGGACTATTCTAAGCGAGCCGATTCCGGCTTCATAAGTTTCCAAAGAAGTAATTCCAAATTCATTTAATGCTTCGTTTACTCTCGTTTGCACATTATTGTAACGAACAATATAACTTGGGTCTTTTGTTACATGAGGTCCTTTTTCCCAAAGGGTAATGGTTGCTATTCCTTGAGCTGCATCAGGGAGTTGAACTTGAGTGCCTATTTCAGGGTTTACACCAGAAAGATGTCCCCACGAATCATTTGGGTTACCCTTTGTTATATTTATCTTGAGCCATTTAAGTATTTTTTTACGATCTTCTCTAGCTTGAGGAGGAGTCATTACGACCAACTCTCCTTGTTTTCTTCCACTCCCGCGGCGGCCAACTCCGCCACCTTCACCTATGACTGGCCCATTGTATAAATCGTAAATACTTGCACCTTCTCCAAGGGCAATCTTTGCAACGTCATAAAGGGTTGGTTCAAGTTGAGTAAAGGATTGCTCGGTAACAACGCCGAGGCTTACTCCTGATCGATTAACAGCCATTAATGCTGCTGCTGTTTCGGGGAACACTCTATGGTATTTACCGTCAGTCCACAATAATTTTTCTGGTTCAATGATAGTGTCGTCAAGATCAGTCATAAGGATAGGTTTTGTGTAGGATGATTCTGGAGAAAGCGCATCCACTAATCCCTGTATGCCACGTTTTGAAGGCTGAATACTGTGTAATTCTGGTTTTGGCTTAATTGATTCCATAATGTTTATAATTTAGGCTTTTGTTCTATTGTATTATCTTAATGGCTTAGGAGAATTATCTATATTGGCTGTGCTTAAAGCGGTTTGAACTTCTTGCTGAATTGCAGGTAGTTTATCTTGATCTGTGGTTGTTAAAGCAAGCCAGATTGAAGGCATGTTGTAGCCGTTAAAATATTGGCGGACTGTAACTATCCTGCCTCCAACAAAATCTCCGAGTTTTTTTGCATCAAGCGCTCGCATCAATTGACTAAACGACGTATTTTCTCCCAAATACAATCTATCTGTCATCGTCACGGTATCTTTTTCAGGTAGCTGAAATTGGTTAATCAAGTGGATTCTTTGATACGCAGATGTCCATGTTCCAGTTGATCTATTTGCTATGTCATTTGGCTTGGGTGTTCTGGCTGAATCATCAATTGTGTCATATGCATATATTCCCGGTTTTTCTTCAAATGCAGAAGAATTAGTCATGCGCTCAGCTGTAAGATCTATAAGTTCGCGCATTTTAGGAGAAGTAGCATCAATGCTGTGGATAATATTGCCCACACGTGCTCCGTTTACATTAAGCTGTTTTGTTACGTGGCTGAATAGGACTTTGCCATCGACTCTTCTTATCAGCGTAAAACTTCCTCCTTCGCCTGGAAGATCTTCTTCAAGAATAATCGACGCATCTCCTACTCCTGTGCGTTTTAATTCTGTATAAAAGTTTAATACTTCATTAACTATATCATCAGATGCGCCTTGGCTTCGTCTAACACCATGTCCCGCCAATCCCCACTTAGAAGCCTTAATCCATATTTGATCTGAACCGTTTTTTAATTGCGTAACTTCATCCTGTGAGATATTATGAATCGTTCGTCCACCAGAATTATGCTGAGGATCTTCTAGGATAATTTGACCGGCAAGGACATTTTTTGAATAGATCTGACCAAGCGAAGCCTTTGCGTTTCCCCAACGTTGAGCATCCGGTGATACCAATTGGTGTTCATCAGGTAAGGCATCTGTTTCCCACCAGCCATAAAATACCGCTTTACCTGCTTTATTGTACCGCTCCATAATATCCCGAATTGTTCTTTCTGTAAACTTAGTGAGATCAACAGAGTGAAGATTTGGGATGTTTCCAAACATGTCTTTTACATATGCAAGGAATTCTTTGTCAACAGGATCAGGTACAATTACGTCTCTTGCGGTAGGGTTGCCAATAGCCTCCAACCCGTCTCTTGCCGCATACCCAAACTTGCCGTTTGGCAGAGAACCGCCTCGTTTTTCAAACTGCCTCCACACGGAACCCTGCTCAAGCGGCGGAATTCGACACTCGACTACATTTCTATCAACGCCTATAAGTTGTGCTGTGGAAGTAATGTTCTCGATTCTATTTAAGCTCATAATTATAAAAGTGTAATTTAGATATTAAAGACTAAATACTATACGATAACAGTTCTTTACGCTTGACATTAAAAATGACATAAATCTGACATTATACCTAATGACTAAGGATACTAGGCCTTGGGATAAGTTTATTTTTCCTGTTTTTGTTGTATGCGCTTGCGGCACGAGAAAATGCAGCAAAGAGAGGCTCCATGTTTCCCTTCGTTTCGACCTCGGGATGAGACTGTGTGGCAAAGCAAAAGTAAGTCGGATCAGTATGTTCAATAATTTCAGCAATTCCATCTTCAGAATTGCCAGTAATCTTAAAATTCTTGCCAACAGAAGAAGCAGCTTGATGGTGCCCTGAGGCTACAGTGATTCTTTCTTTCTTTAAGATCTTATAAATTCTGCTTGTTTTTTCAACAATAACATGGTGTCCGTTTGTGGCTAATGCTTCATATGGCTGACCATTTTCTAAGCTATGGCGTCCGTGCCCGACCATGTCGGGAATATGTTGGATAAGTGTTCCTCCTGAAGCTATGGCAAGAGCTTGGCAGCCACGACAAATTCCTAAAAATGGCTTTTTGTCTTCAAGGGTTCGTTTTAGTAAGTCTAATTCTAATTGATCACGGGGTGCCTCGGTAACTATTGTTTTTTTATGCTTTTTTTCTTTATAGTGGCTTGGATCAAAGTCACTGCCGCCCATAAAGTATACTCCATCAGCAAGGTTATATAGGTAATTAATAGCATCTTTGGTCATTGTTGGGCAAACGAAAAGAGGGGCAATATTATACCTGCTTAGCTTTTGAATATATGAGGCGTATGCACCATAGGCAGGAATTGACTTCTGCCCATTTTGCCTAACTGCTTCCATTGAAACAAGAACTCGTATCATAACGTTAAAAATTATATATTTTTGGTTATTAACCAGCTTGACTTTTTTTCTGACGCTAACCTGACAAAGGTTTAGAGTTCTTGATGTTGGAAGTTGGATTTTCTTGAACTTGAACTTTTGATTGCTTTGATATCTTGATGGACAGATTCTCGTAAGCTAGAATAAAAATGTGATTAAAAGTTTCTTGGATCTTGAAGTTTATAAAGAATCCTTTCAATTGTCGATCGAGATTGAAGAATTGCTCAAAAGCTACCCATCCTCGGAAAAATTTCTTCTAAGTGATCAGATGAAGCGAGCTTCAAGATCAATTCCGGCGCAGATCGCAGAGGGTTACGCACGACGAGAGTCTATAAAAGATTTTCAAAGATACATTAGAGATTGTACTGGAGAGTCAAATGAAATGATCAATCACCTTCTTTTGTCAAAGCACAAGCGGTATATAAAGAAATTGGGATACGCATACGAATTGATAGAGAGGTATACAAGGCTTTGTAAAAAACTTACAAATCTCAAAAATAACTGGCAGAATTTTCGGTAAACCCCTATTGGAATTCTTGATGTTGGAAGTTGGACATTTTTGATTTTGAATAATTGATGCCTTGAGTTTTTGAATCAATACTTTCAAGATATCAAGGTTTCGAGAAATCAAGATCAATATAGTCAGAGTATCCATCTTCAAGAATTCCAGGATTGGCTGTTGCTAAGAGTAGACGAAATCCGTTAAAATATGGCAGCAGATGGAAAACTCGGTGATTGAGGCAGGCTACCCAATAACATTTAGGAAAGAGGATGCTGTATCCCTTGGAGCTCATTTAAAGGATCGAGGCTCTGTGGTTTTGATCGGAATGAAGCGTGTTGGGATTAGTAATTTCCTGCGTTTTTTTCTAAACAATAAAGATATAGCCAAAACCTACATTCAGGATGGAACCACCCATCTTTTTATTCCGGTCGATCTTAACGACCTTGTTGAGAAGGAAGTTGGCCCATTTTGGACACTTACTTTGAAAAGAATATCTGATGTTGTTTCAAGGTCGTCTTTAAATAAAAAAGTAAAGCAAAAAATTGAGACTCTTTTTTTAGACAGTATACAGTCGCAGGATCTTTTCTTGACTATAGACAGCGTCAGAAAATCTCTCGTAGAACTTACTGAGAATGGATTTTTGCCAACAATTTTTTTCTTGCGCTTCGACCGCATGAAAGACGCAGCAACTCCTGAGTTTTTTGCCAACCTACAGGGCTTAAAAGATGCCGCACATCACAAGCTGTCTTATGTATTTACAAGCTACAGAAGTTTGGATGCGCTTTCTCCAAGCGTTTTTACCAGAGCATCTTTGTCTGTTTTTTCAAAGGATTTAAATATAAAGCCTGCCGAGGAAACAGATACAAAAATAATACTTGAAACATATAAAGACCGTTATAAGCTCAAGCTTTCCTCAGAAATTGAGCAAGCTTTGTTGGACATGGTTGATGGCTATGTGCAGTATTTACAGCTTTCTCTGATTCATCTTCAAGAGCAGGAGAATAAGCCAAGAGATAAAAACGAGCTTTTTGAAGTATTATCCAAAGATGAAGAGATCATGCTTCAGTCAGAAGAACTTTGGGAAAGTTTAGAAAACTCCGAAAAAAACACACTTAAAAAGCTTATAAAAAATGAGAAGATTAGTCAGGAGGAGAGGGAAAGATCAAAATATTTGTGGGATACTGGTTTCTTGCTTGAGGATAGTAGCAAGTCTACTATTTTTAGCCCACTTTTCGAGCATTATATAAAAGAAGCAGAGAAGAAATCATCAAATAACATAACCGAATTTACGAAAAAAGAGAACCTCCTTTTTAACTTTCTTAATTCGAATTTAAATACAGTCTGTGAACGCGAACAGATTATTGAGAAGGTTTGGTCTGAGGTTGAGGCTTTGGGGGTTTCAGATTGGGCAATTGATAGATTGGTAGCCAGAGTAAGAAGTAAGCTTAAGCTTCAAAAAAACAATCTTGAAATTCAGACCGTTAGAACAAGAGGTTACAAGCTGGTTTCTTCATAATAGGTGTCCTTCGGTTAAAAATCGGTAATTTATCGGGAAATATAATATATGGATAAAGTTTACAACCATAAAGATGTTGAGGAGAGAATTTATAGCGAGTGGGAGAAAAAGGGATACTTTAAGCCTGAGATAAATCCAAAAGGAAAGCCATATTGCGTAATCTTGCCGCCTCCAAACGCAAACGGCGCTCTTCATTTCGGCCACGCGATGTTTACAATTGAAGATATATTGATTCGTTATCATCGAATGCGTGGATTTTCCGCTCTTTGGCTTCCTGGAACAGATCACGCGGGCATTGAGACTCAATTCGTTTTTGAGAAGAAGTTGAAAGCCGAAGGGAAGTCAAGACTGGATTTTGACCGCGATACTCTTTATAAAATGATCAGAGAATACGTAGATGAGCATAGGGGAGGGATAGAGTCTCAACTGAAGCGTCTTGGATTCTCTCTTGATTGGAGCAGGGAAAAATACACTCTTGATCCGGGTATTGTAAGGCTTGTCTATAAAACATTTAAAAAAATGCATGACGAGGGGCTTGTTTATAGGGGTTACAGACTGGTTAATTATTGCACTTTTGATGGCACGAGTTTTTCTGATTTGGAAGTTGTTAATACAGAAGCAGAGGGTCTCCTTTACTATATTAAATTTCCTATAAAAACTGGAGGTTATATTACCATCGCGACAACAAGACCAGAGACAATGGTTGGCGACGTGGCTGTGATGGTTAATCCAAAAGACAAGAGATATAAAGAATTTGTTGGAAAAACAGCAATACTGCCTATGGTTGATAGAGAAATTCCCGTAATCGGGGATGAGTATGTAGATATGAAATTCGGCACAGGTGCCGTAAAGGTTACTCCTTCTCATGATTTTAATGATTTTGAAATAGCGAAGAGGCACAATCTTAACTTTCCTCCGATCATTGGAATGGATGGGAAAATGCAAAACGCGGGTGTTTTAGATGGTCTTTATGTAAAGCAGGCAAGATTAAAAACTTTGGAAATTTTGAGAGAAAAAAACCTGCTTGAAAAAGAAGAAAAGCACAAGATGGTTTTAAGAACTTGTTATAAATGTAAAAATGTTTTGGAGCCGCTGCCGCTTGAACAGTGGTTTGTAAAAGTGGACGGCTTGAGGAAAAAAGCGATAGATGTAATAAAGAAGGGAAAAATAAAAGCTTACCCCAAAAATTTTGAGAATCAGTATTTTCAATGGCTTGAAAATTTAGAGGATTGGAATATCTCAAGGCAGATTGTTTGGGGAATACGAATTCCTGCCTGGAAGTGCTCGCATTGTCATCGTGACAAAAACGAGTGGATTGTAACTGATGGTAGCAAACCTGAAAAATGTCCAAATTGTGGTTCAAAAAAACTAGAACAAGATACAGACACCTTTGACACGTGGTTTTCTTCAGCTCAATGGCCGTTTGCGACTTTAACGCCACTGACCATGGGATTCCATGAAGATGTGGTTCCTCAGGTGCTTAAAGGTAAAACAAAGACTTATAGATTAAGAGATTACGGATTTAAAGCAGGAGACAAGGTATTGTTTGAAAACACACAGTCTCAAAAACTATTCGGTTATGGTGTTATAAAGCAAGTCGAAGAGACAACAGTTGAGAAGATTGACTACAAAGATAAAACTCATTTTAAAACTTATGAATCACTTGGCGAGCTCATTGTTGCATTTAAGCTTAGAAATCCAGATAAAATAGTGACCCCTCAATCTAAAGCCTACCTTTATACATACGAATCTCACCCATTAAAAGAATTAGAGAATTTTCCGAATGATTATAAAAAGTTTTATCCAACAGATGTTATGGAAACAGGTTATGACATCCTTAAAGCTTGGGTTTCGAGAATGGTTATGGTAGGACTGTACATAACAGGTGATGTACCCTTTAAGCATATTCTATTGCATGGGCTCGTGAACGATCCTTATGGAAAAAAGATGAGTAAGTCAAAGGGGAATGTGATAAATCCCTTGGAGCTGGTTGATAAGTATGGTGCAGATTCTGTTAGGTTTGCTTTGGTTTACGGAAACGCGACCGGAAATGATCAGAGTCTTTCTTTTCCAAAATTGGAAGCAGCAAGGAAATTTACCAATAAGTTGTGGAATATGGCAAGGTTTATTGACATGAAACGTAAAGATGTAATCCTGAACGAAGTGAAGGATCTAGATTCTTCATCCGTCAGTCGACGGACTCAGAATGACATCCTAAGGGTAGTCCAGAATAAAAAAGATAAAGAGATGATTGAAGAAACACAAAAATTGGCGGAAGAAGTAACTCAAGATTTAGAAAAATATAATTTTAATTTCGCAGCGGAAAAATTGTATGAGTTTGCTTGGCACACATTTGCCGATAAATACATTGAAGACGTAAAAAATAGAATTGACGAAAATTCATTCTTAGTTCTTAGCTTTTTGTTCTTGGTTCAGCTTAAGCTTCTTCATCCATTCATGCCTTTTGTCACAGAAGAGATATATCAAAGGTTTAATTTTGGCAAATCTATTATGATAGATACGTGGCCCGCCTTCGCATAAAGCTTGTGTAGGGCAAGCCGTATTTATGAAAAAGAAGGTTTATAAAAAAGTCGCACCGAAATTGCGTTTTTTTACAAAAAAAAAGAAAGCTACTTCTGCTCAAAAAAACAAAAAAACCTTAGAATTCCCGAATATTCTCCGAACTTTTACCGAAAAACATTTTTTCGCTCTTGTTATTTCGCTTTTTCTGTTAACTGCAGTAATTTTTTCCGGGTTTAATTTGTATAAAAGCAATAGTCAAAAACAGGAAGTAGACAAAGAAAGATGGGAGATAATAAAAGAGGTAACATTTTGGAAATCTGTTGTTGCTAAATACTCCGACTACAGAGACGCATATTTTCAGCTTGCTATTTTACATTATAGATTGGGTGATTTTGTCTCGTCAAAATTTTACCTTGAAAAAACTTTGGATATAGATCCCAATTTTGAAAAGGGGAGGGAGCTGGAGAAGATATTAAAAAGCAAATATTAAATTATTTCTGTGGTTTTACATCACCGCCAGCAGTTTTAGGGGCATCGCTGGGTTTTTCTTCTGTCTTTGTTTCGGTTGTTGCCTTTGCCGCTTCCCCAGGTGCTTCTGTTTTAGCGCCCTCAGGAGCTGCTGTACCTTCTACTTTGGCTTCTTCAGCTGCTTGTGCTTCGGCTGCTGCTTGTTCTTGCGCCTCTTTGCTGACCAGTTCTCCGATCTTAACAATTACCTGATCGGGGTCGGTTAGAATCTTTACGCCTTTTGGAGGAGTTATATCTTTGACTATAATTTGATCATCAACAGCAGCAAGTTTCTCTACGTTTACTTCAATATGCTCCGGAAGATCTTCTGGGAGGGCTTCGACTTCAAGCTCTGAAAGGGGTTGAAGTATAAGTCCGACTTTGTCAGTTACCGCCTTCGCCTCACCTGCTATTTCAATAGGAACCATTGTCTTTACTTCTTCTTTAAGATTTACTTGAAAAAAATCTGCGTGTAGAGGATTGCGTAAATAATCGTACTGGACATTGTGTATGAGGGATGGCTTCGTTTCTCCATTTACAGCAACGTCAACAAGCCCTGTTTCGCCAACATCTTTAAATACATTTTCAAATTCTTTTTGCGGAAGCTGTACAGCAAGAGACTTAATATCCTTGCCATAGATATTTGCAGGTAAAATTCCTTCGCGTCGAAGCTTTTTTACACTCTTTCCCAAAATTTTTCTTTTCTCAACTGTTACCTTTGGTCGCTTCATTCCTTGTTATTATACAATATTTGAAATTAATGTACAATGTTGTAGCATATTTATCATGAAGATTTTGGGGATTGATCCGGGGATTGCGAGGACGGGGTGGGGTGTAATAGAATATCAAAAATCAACCCTTCGACCCATTCGACAAGCTCAGGGCTCCGGGCAAGAGTTCAAAGTTCAAAGTTATGGATGTGTGGAGACACCTGCAGGCCTTGAAGTTGCGGAAAGGCTAAAGTACATTTATCATTCAGTAGAAAAAATTATTCAAGAATATATGCCTTCTGCGATAGCAGTTGAGGAGTTGTTTTTCAACACAAATGCCAAAACAGCTTTTGTTGTGGGGCAGGCAAGAGGAGTTGTTTTGTTGGCAGCTGCCGAAAGAAATATTCCCATAGCAATTTACACGCCCCTGCAGGTAAAAATTGCAGTAAGTGGATACGGAAGAGCAGAGAAAAACCAAGTCGGAGCAATGGTCAAAATAATTCTTAAACTTAAAGAAATTCCAAAGCCCGATGATGTTAGCGACGCACTTGCTGTTGCCTTAACTCACGCATTTTCCAGTAAATTCAGCAAGGCAATTGCCTAAGATTTTTTCCAACCTCTGTCTTTTGATTTTCTTATTTCTTCAGTCTCGTCAGGTCTATTATAATCATCTTCCAGCCGATAAGTCGTGCCTATTTCTGGCGTTGAAACTTCCAAAATATCACAATCTGTTATTCCAGCCAAACGATGCCTTTGTCCTATTGCTGTCGTATATCCTTTGCCTAATTCGAGCTCTGTTTCTATTAGTTCTCCCTCTGGATTGTCCCAGATAACTTTTCCGCGGCCTTTGACAAGCCACCAGCTTTCTGTTTTTTGGTCATGATACTGAAGCGACAATCTTTTGCCCGCCTCGATGTGCAGCAACTTTCCCATATATGGTTGATATTCTGGCACAAAATGAATCTCATATCCCCAGGGTTTATCAACACGTTTTACAAAAGAAATGATTGAAGGGCTTTTTTTGCCAGCGTTCATTCAATCTATTTTAAATAATTCCTATGTTATAATCAAGACGATATGATTGGGTTTATTAGCGGTGAGGTTGTTGCTTATGATAATCCGCATGTTGTGGTTAATGTAGGAGGTGTTGGATACAGAGTTTTGGTCACAAGTAGTGTCTTATCTGCAATCTCTGTAGGTTCAAATTTGAAGCTTTTTACCCATACTCATGTCAGAGAAGACGCGATTCAGCTTTTCGGCTTTTTGGATTTATTGGATTTAAAGTTATTCGAAAAACTTATTAGTGTTTCTGGAATAGGACCTAAGACGGCAATGGGCGTTTTTACCATAGGAAACAGAGAGGGAATTATTCAAGCAATTATAACAAATGACGTTTCTTTTTTTGTTGCAGTTCCTCGCTTGGGGCGCAAGAACGCTCAAAAGATTATTATTGAGCTTAAGTCTAAATTTGGAAGCATTGAAGACCTGGATTTGTCAAAGACTGATGGAAAAGAAAACGGTGAAGTGATTACAGCGCTTAAGCAGTTTGGATTTAGCAGTAGGGAAGCTTTAGAAGCGATAAAATCTATAAAAGCGGAGGGAAATAGTGTTGAGGAGAAGATAAAGCTGGCGCTTAAGGAATTAGGGAAATAATCTAACGGTGTCATGCTGAATTTATTTCAGCATCTTGAGTCCTGAAAAAGAAGATCCTGAAACAAGTTCAGGATGACAATTATGAAAGACGACCAAAAACAAAAGGCAAAAAGGGAAAAAGAGACTGACAGGACAAATCCCGAAGAAGAGATTCTATTTACTTCTCTAAGGGCCCAGGCTTGGGAGGAATTTCATGGGCAAAAACAAGTTAAAGAGTCTTTAAAAATTACAATTTCTGCTGCCAAAAAAAGAAAAGAGTCTATAGAGCATATTCTTTTGTATGGCCCTCCTGGTCTTGGCAAAACCACACTTTCTCATTTAATTGCCAAAGAAATGGGAAGCAACATAAGAGTTACCTCTGGTCCAGCGATTGAGCGGGCAGGCGATCTTGCTTCAATTCTGACCAATCTTGAAAAAGGAGACTTGCTTTTTATAGACGAGATTCACAGGCTTAACAAGGTAGTTGAAGAGACTCTTTACCCGGCAATGGAGGATTATGCCTTAGATATTGTTCTTGGCAAGGGGCCCTCTGCCAGAACTCTTCGGCTGGACCTTGCTCAATTTACTATTATTGGAGCAACAACAAGAATAGGACTTTTGTCAGCGCCGCTTCGGGACAGATTTGGCGTTGTTCACAGGCTCAATTTTTATACGCCGGAAGAGTTAGAGGGAATTATCATTAGCGCATCCCGCAAGCTTTCAGTGCCTATTGACAAAGAGAGCATAGAAGAGCTTGCAAAAAGAGCACGGGGAACTCCGAGAATTGCTCTAAAACTTCTTAAACGTGCAAGAGATTTTGTTCAGGTTAAAGGAGAGGGGAAAATAACAAAGGATTTAGTCAGAGAAGCTTTAAAATTGCTGGAAGTTGATAATCTTGGGCTTGACAACTCTGACAGACGGTTTGTAAAAGCAATTATTGAAAAACACGGTGGAGGACCGGTAGGGGTCGAAACTATTGCCGCAAGTATTTCTGAGGATATAGGAACTATAGAAGAGGTTGTCGAGCCATATTTACTTCAGATTGGGTTTTTGAAAAGAACCAATCGAGGTCGAGTCGCCACGAAAGCAGCATACGAACATCTTGGACTGAAATTTATTGAGGAAAACAAAAACCAGCAGAAACTGTTGTAGGTAATTTTTAAAACCCAAGGTGGAAGATGTTTTGGAGGGCAGGCGTAAAGGTTATAACTACTTGAAGAATTATTATAACAAGCACGCCCCATACTAAGAACGGATTGTATTTAAACATTGATTTTCCCCTAACAATAAATGCAATACCCATATGAGTAAATATTAGCGCGTTAAATACAATGGTTCGGGCGAAAGTTTCAGATCCGCCTAAGGAGAGAATAAGAGAGAATAGGAAAATGAACAATGTTGAAAGCGCTAAGCCAACCCCAAGCACAAAAATGATCCTGTTTTTGGTTAGAATAGAGGTTTTGGGGTCTCGGGGCTTGTCTTTTATAAGATCAGTATCTTTGCTGTCGGACGCAAGCGCGAATGCGGGAAGACCATCGGTAACTAAATTTATCCACAATATTTGAGTAGGCAGCAGTGGACTAGGCAAGCCTAAAAGCACAGCAAAAATTATCATGGCAAGTTCAGAAATATTGCCAGACAAAAGATAAGTAACTGCTTTTATGATATTATTGTAAATAATGCGTCCTTCTTCAATTGCCGCAACAAGCGTTGAAAAATTATCATCGGTAAGAACTATATCGCTTGCTTCTTTGGCAACATCAGTACCTGTCTGCCCCATAGCTACTCCTACATCAGCGCGTTTTAACGCCAGGGAATCATTTACACCGTCGCCCGTTACTCCTATTACATACCCTTTTTGTTTTAGTATATTTACAAGACGAAGCTTGTCTTCAGGTTTGCTTCTTGCATAAACTCGAGTTCGCTCTGCTATTTCTGATAATTCCTCATCGTTCATTTTTTCAAGTTCATCGCCCGTTACAACGTCTTCGTCCTTTTCCAGCAATCCGACGTCTTTTGCGATTGAAAGGGCGGTTTTTTCGTTATCGCCGGTAACCATAATCGTTGTAATTCCTGCTTGACGTGCTTTCTCAACAGCTTGTCTTGCTTCTTCCCGCGGGGGATCATATATGCCAACAAAACCCAAAAAAATTAGGTCTTTTTCCAGTTGGTCTCTTTTGACATGTCTTTCGTGTCGTTCGTGTTTCATACCAAATGCAATAACCCTGAGGCCTTTTGACGCATATTCTTCATATAGCTTTGTCATTTTGTTTTTTTCGTCTTCTTTAAGTTCGCTGTGTTTTAGAATTGATTCAGGAGCGCCGCGGACATAGACATATTTTTTATTCTTCTCTTCCCATAATGTTGTGATAGTCTTTTCATCGGGATCAAAAACAAACTCATCAACAATTTTTCCTCCGTCTTTTAAATCCATCAGATCTTTGACCTGGCTCTTGGCCCATAAAAGAAGCGCGCCATCAGTTTTGTCACCAACAATATCAAATGATTTAAGTTCGCCTTTTTGAATAAGAGAGGCTGTATTTCCTAAAACGCAAGCTCTAAGAAGAGGAGTAAAAAACTTTTTGTCTTTTATCCAGTGTTTTCTTACGCGCATTGAATTTTCCGTTAACGTTCCTGTTTTGTCAACCAGAAGAATTTGTACAGATCCAAGTGTTTCAACAGCATGCATTTTTCTGACAATCGCGTTTTTCTTCGCCATTCTATTTGTTCCAATGGCAAGAGCAATTGTGACAACTGTTGGTAGACTCTGAGGAATGGCGGCAACAGCAATGCTTATTGCCAGAAGTATAAGTGGAAAAAGCTCTCTTTCTTGGTAAGCCCCGATTGGAATTATAAGAATTGCTGCGATAAGAACAATAATCGATAGTAATTTGCCAAGCGCGTCAAGCCTTTTTCTAAGGGGAGTTTTATCGGCAGATAAAGTAGAAAGAGTTTGGGCAATTTGCCCAAAACGAGTATTCATGCCTGTTTTTTCAATTGTCAGATGACCTTTTCCTTTTACAACAAGGGTGCCGCTAAACGCTTGGGCATTTTTTTCTTTTGCAACGGGCAGAGATTCTCCAGTAAGAATAGACTCATCAACTTCCAAGTCTTCGTTATGCAGGAATGTTCCGTCTGCCGGCATGCGGTCTCCTTCTGATAAAACTACAATATCACCGGGCACAATTTCTGAGGTTGGGATTTGCACTTCGTTTCCATCTCTTAGAACCAGAGAAAGCGGCTTGACATAATCTTTGAGTTTTTCTAAGGATTTTTCAGCATTATATTCCTGAATGAAGCCAACGATGCCGTTGAGAAGAAGAACTGCAAGAATAAATGTTCCATCCAAAGAGTCGCCGATGAAAAATGAGAAACAGGCTGCTATAAATAGAATGCCGTTTAGAAACGTTGGAAATTGAGAGGCAAAAATTAATAATGGAGTATTATGAGACTTGGTGTAAATTTCGTTTTTTCCGTATTTAGTAAGCAATAGTGAAGCCTCTTGTGTAGACAGTCCTTTTTCCATCGTTTTATTGTATCATTTTTTTATTTATTCATATTAAAGTCAAAGATTATTTTTGCAATTTTTGCAATTGCGTTTTTGGTTTCTTCTTCCCTGTTTCCAATATCTGAAGTCATTATTCCTACAAAAAACGCGTTATTGCTTTGTTCTACTATTCCAACGTCGTGGATAATGCCAACAGCGTCTCCTGTTTTGTGGTACACAACGGTATCTTCTGGCAGAAGCTTGGGAATTCGATCCTCTATATCTGTATCTTTGAGAAAATCCAAAAGTTCGTTTGTCAGGGCTTTATTTGCAATTTCTCCGCTGTAAATCTTTTTAAAAAGAATATGCATATCAGTTAGTGTTGTTTTATTATTTTCCATGCTAGTTTGAGTTAATCCAAAATTCTCAATAACTTCATGGATGTTATCTGTCCCAATTTTTTGGGCAAGAATATGAGCGGCAGTATTGTCAGATTGTTCAAGGGTAAGCTTGGCTAGAGTTTTGAGAGAATAGCTTCTGCCTGGCTCTTCATAGCGAAGACTGCCTGTTCCGTAATCTTGTATATCATTTTCTTGGACTGTAATTTTCTCATCAAGGTTTATTTTGTTTTGGGAAGCTAAATAGTACAAAGTTACAACAATAGGGACTTTATTAACAGATGCGGCAGTATGTATAAAATTTTCATTTATGCCAAAAGACAAGCGTCCATCATCAACGTTTGAAAAGTAGACAGAGTAGCTGCCCGTTTGCTGCCTGACGACTTCTTGAATTTGTTTTTTTAGAGCAGCAGATTCATTTTTAGTGTTTAAAAAAAATGAAAACCGTGGTAAAAAAGTACTATTTCTTCCTATCAGAAGCATTAAGATGGTAAAAGTGATAATAGTAAATATTTTTCTTCTTGTCATGGAAATTTATAAATTTTCTGTCCTTGGTCTGTATTGTAGTGCTTCGGCAATGTGGTTTGATTTTATAACTTTAGATTCTTGAAGGTCTGCGATGGTACGGGCAAGCTTTATGGTGCGTTGATAAGATCTTGCAGAAAGATTCATTTTGGAAACTGCCAGGTGAAGAAGAGATGTGCATTCTTCTGACAGGGTGCAGAATTCTTTTATGTCTTTGTTGGTCATCTCGGAATTGGCTGTAATTTTTTTGTTCTCGAATCTTTTGGTTTGAATATCTCGTGCTTTTTGGACCCTTTTTCTAACAGTATCCGAAGGCTCAATTTTTATTTTCTTATCCTCAGTGGTTAGCTTTTCCACTTTCACTGCCGGAACATCCAAATGGATGTCAATTCTATCAAGAATAGGACCTGAAATGCGCTTTTGATAACGGGTAAGTTCTGAAGCGCTGCATTTGCATTCACGTCTGTTATCCCCAAGATGCCCGCATGGGCAGGGGTTTTGCGCAGCAATTAACATAAATTTTGCCGGAAAATTTATTCTACCGGAAGACCGAGAAATAGTAATCATTCCATCTTCCATGGGTTGTCTTAAAGCTTCCAAGACATGACGGGGAAATTCTGGAAATTCGTCCAAAAATAATACGCCTCTATGAGCAAGTGAAATTTCTCCAGGTTTTGGGCTTGTTCCTCCTCCAATTAGTCCAATATGAGAGGCAGTGTGGTGAGGCGAGCGAAATGGCCGCTTTACAACAAGAGACTCTTTATTGAGAAGTCCGGAGATGCTGTAGATTTTTGTCACATCAAGAGCTTCTGAGAGGATCAACTTTGGAAGAATTGAAGGCAGGGTTCTAGCAAGAAGGGTTTTTCCGGCGCCCGGGGGCCCTTTGAGCAAAATATTGTGAGACCCTGCCGCGGCAATTTCCACTGCTCTTTTTGCTTTTTCTTGTCCTTTAATATCCCTAAGATCAAAATCGAATAATTCTTCTTTGAAATAGTCTGTAAAATTTATATATCTTTGTGGTTTTATGATTATTTTTGCTCCCGTAAAATGGTGCATAAGCGCTATAAGGTTTGGAACAGGATAGATTTTAATTCCTCTAAGAATCGCAGCCTCCGTTGAGTCAACAGAGGGAAGAAAAATTCTTTTAAGTCTTTTTTCTTTTGCCAAAATTGCCTGGGGCAAAACACCGTTTGTATGCCTTAGTCTTCCATCAAGAGACAGCTCTCCCATAAAAAGAGCGTCTTGAATATCTGTTTTTAACTGGCCTGATGCAATGAGTATGCCAACTGCAATTGGAAAATCATAAGATGGGCCTTCTTTTGGCAGATCCGCAGGAGCAAGATTTACAGTAATTCTTTTTGCAGGGAATTCGGCGCCAGTATTTTTAATTGCAGATCTTACGCGTTCTTTTGCTTCCTCAACAGCTTTGTCAGGAAGTCCTACTATTGCAAAGCTGGGAAGTCCTTGATTGGCAATATCTACTTCTACCTCAACCGGCACAGCATCCAGCCCAACAACTGCAGAGGAATTAACCCTGGCAAGCATGAGTCTATAATAGCACAATTATGTGCTAGAATAGTTTAGAGCGATAATGCATGTTGAAGCTAGCAGTTATCTCACAAGACAAGATTTCATCTGATCAAAAAGAAGAATTACATAAGCTGTTGGAAGAATGTTTTTCTGATGTCTCCCAGCAATCCAAGCAAGAAGATTTTTTCGCAAGGGGTTTTGCTAGACTATTTGCTTATTAATATTCAAAGGTTGTTGGCACGCTTGAGTTATACAAAAGAAGTATTGGTTTTGGCGGGGAAAAAATTGTCATTGGCGGAATGGGGGGCGTCTGTGTAGCAGAAAATATGCGAAGGCATAGTATTGCAACGCAAATGCTTAAGAAAGGTTTAGAAATACTGAAAAAAGAGAAATGCGATATTGCATGTCTTAACGTTGATTTGAAAAAAGACGTACGCAAACTTTACGAGAAAGCTGGATTCACTTTGATGGATAGGAAAATATCTTATGAAAACAGCAAGGGAGTGATAAAATTTGACAATGGAACAATGTTTGCTCCTATCTTATCTAAGCAAACCTACGATTACATCATGAATTCAACAGAAACTTTTCATTATGGGAAGGGTTATTGGTAGGTAAGGATGAAATTGAAAGTTTTATCATGGAATATCTGGCAAGGAAATAAGCTTGATTTAATTATCGAGTTTCTTAAAAACGCGAAGGCAGACATTATTGCCTTGCAGGAGGTCATAGAAAAAGACGATACAAATACAGCAGCTATAATAGCGGAGGCTTTAGGGTATAAACTAGTGTATTATCCAGCAATTCAAGAAAATACTTTTGGGGTTCCGCAAGGAAATGCAATATTAAGCAAATACCCAATTATAGAAAGTAAGCCTCATCTTTTAAGCGATATTAGTCTTTATGTTAATACCCCGGAATCAGAACCAAGAATTGCGGTGGAAACAACAATAAGGGTAAATGGAGTAAGTATAAAAGTATTTAGTGTGCATTTGGCGTATTCGCACGCGTTTGGTCCGTCTCGAATGCGAGACTTACAAATTGATAACCTCCTGAAACTTTTACCACATAGTAGAACCATTCTTATGGGAGATTTTAATTCTTACCCCGATAGTAAGTCGTTAGAGAAGGTAAGTGATGTTATGAAGAACACGGATACAAAACTTACCGAGCCAACCTGGACAATTTACCCTTTTGATTATGGAGAATTTCGAGAAACAGAACTCCGACATCGCTTGGACTATATTTATGTAAGCAAAGATGTGCATGTAGAAAATTTTAGAGTAGAGCAATCAAGAGGATCAGACCATCTTCCCATATCGGCTATAGCCCATGTAAAATAGAGAGACTGGGCTTTACTATAAGGTGTTGACAAAGAAGGAATAGTGTGGTATAAAATCCAAGTCCTAGACAATACCCTTAAAAGGGAATGCACTTTGTGCATTTTTTTTGTTGATATATAGGGTTTTATCCACTGCATTTTCAAATGCCTAAAAAAAACAGCGAAGCACACAACATTATTAGACAAAATTGGGGAAAAGACCATCCATTCTTGCCAAAATTGGATCTTCTGGATGTACAAAAACATTCCTATAAATGGTTTATTGAAAAAGGAATAGGCGAAATTCTCAACGAAGTATCTCCAATAGACGACTTTACAGAAAAAAATTGGAGATTAATTTTTAAAGATTATCGTATAGGCAAACCAACTAACTCTCCTGATGTGGCTTTGGAAAAAGGACTTGTTTACGATGCTCCCTTGTATGTAAAAGCTACTCTTGTTAATAAAAAAACAAATTCTGAATTAGATCAAGAAGTTTTCTTGGGCGATATTCCACAGATGACCGAAAGAGGCACATTTATTATAAATGGGGTTGAACGCGCTGTCGTCAATCAGTTGGTTCGTTCCCCCGGTGTGTTCTTCACAACTTTGCAGGATACAGTTACAGGGAAAACACTTTACAGTGCCGAAATAAGACCAGTGCATGGGTCATGGCTTGAGTTCTCAACTACTAGACACGATACGATAACAGTAAAAATAGACAGACGCAAAAAATTCCTGGCAACAACTTTCTTGCGGGCTATTGGATTGTCTTCAAATGATGATATTTCCCGAAAATTTGATTCTTTTGAAAAAGACAGCAAGACTTCTTTTATAGACAACACTTTGCAAAAAGATGAAAGCGGAAATACAAAAGATGCAATTATAGAGATATTCAAAAGACTTCATCCAGGAGAGCCAATTGTTTTTGAAAAAGTAAAAGAGAGTCTTGACGGCATGTTTTTCAACAGTAGGCGTTACGACTTAGGAGAAGTTGGCAGATACAAGATAAATAAGAAGCTAAAGACAATTTCTTCCTTTACTCCCTCGGAGGGTCGCATTTTGACTATTGATGACATTGTGGGAGCGATCAGCTTTCTTATTAACTTGACTAAAGGAATTGGTGAGGTTGATGATATAGATAGCCTTGCCAACAGGCGCGTTAGGCGAGTAGGAGAACTTGTTGCTACGACAGCCTTCAGAGTCGGGGTCCTGCGGCTCGAGAGAAGCATCAAGGAAAGAATGAGCTTGATAGCAGCAGATACTCCTGTTTCTACCTCCCAGCTTATAAACGCTCGTCCAATCATGGCTTCAATTAATGAATTTTTCAGAACTTCTCAGCTTTCAACTATTTTGGATCAGACTAACCCTCTTTCTGAAGTTGACAATCTAAATCGTTTGACAGTCATGGGAACTGGTGGAATTTCAAGGGAGAGAGCCGCTTTCTCGATCCGCGATATCAATAGTTCCCAGTATGGAAGAATTTGCCCTATTAGAAGCCCTGAGGGTCCCAATATTGGATTGGTAACTTATATGTCTTTATATTCTCGGGTTAACCCGTATGGATTTTTGGAAGCTCCTTACAGAAGAGTTGTAAAGAAGAAAGCTGCAGGCAAAGCGCATGTTAAGGCAACAGATGAGATTGTTTATTTAGACGCGGATGACGAACGTAGGTATTATATAACTCATGAGGGCGTCTTAAGTTCTGATGAGATTTTGCAGGATCGTGTTCCAGCAAGATATAAAGGCGCTTTTACAGAAGTAGAAAAAGAGAAAGTTGATTTTATTGATTTGGTGCCGCGGCAGGTGGTTGGTTCTGCGGCAAGCCTTATACCATTTGTAAATCACGATGAAGCAAATAGAGCCCTGATGGGAACACACATGCAGTGTCAGGCGGTGCCTCTCGTTAGGCCTAAAAGTCCTATTGTAGGGACAGACATGGAGAAAACTGTGGCCGAAGTTATGAATAGAGTCGTATATGCGCCATTTGACGGAACGGTTATGTATGCTGACGCCAGAAAAGTGATAATTAGAGGAAAAAAAGGAGAGGAGGCAAAATACTATATAGACTCATTTAAGAGAACTTCCCAGGCAACTTCCTATACGCAAAAAACAATGGTTGTCACAGGAGAAAAATTCAAAAAAGGCGATCTTCTTATTGATGGTCCCGCATCAGACGATGGAGAGTTGGCGCTCGGACAAAACCTCTTGATCGCGTATGCCTCGTTGGATGGACTGGGTTACGAAGATGCGATTGTAATCTCAGATAGGTTAGTTAAAGAGGATATTTTATCGTCTATTCATATTGAGAAGCATGCGGCATCGGTGGTAGAGACAAAACTTGGACCCGAGGAAACAACAAGAGATATTCCAAATGTCTCAGAAGAAGACCTAGCGAATCTTGACGAAGAAGGAATTGTTGTGGTAGGGAGCGACGTTGAGGCTGGAGATATATTAGTTGGGAAAATTGCTCCAAAGGGAGAAACAGAGTTAACAGCAGAGGAGAGACTGCTTAGAGCTATATTTGGAGAGCAGGCAAGAGAAGTTCGTGATACTTCTCTTCGTATGCCCCATGGAGAGCGAGGTACGGTTATAAACGTCCAAGTGCTGGATCGGAAAAAAGGAGATGAGTTAGAACCAGGCACGATCCGCAAAATAATTGTTGAAGTAGCTCAATTTAGACACGTTGTAGTTGGGGATAAACTGGCTGGCAGGCATGGCAACAAAGGAGTAATATCAAAAATCCTTCCGGAAGCTGATATGCCATATCTTGCGGATGGTACACCAGTTGATATTGTTATTTCTCCAATAAGTGTATTGGCCCGTATGAATTTAGGGCAACTTTTAGAGGCTCATTTGGGGCTCGCTTGCCGTAGGTTAAATATTAAAGTAGGAACTCCGGTATTTGAAGAAATCAAAGAGGCAAGAATTCTTTCGACTCTAAGAGAGGCAGGACTTCCTGAAAATGGGAAGATTCAGCTTTTTGATGGAAGAACAGGAGAGCCATATCAAAATCCAGTTGTCGTTGGGATCGAATATATGATGAAATTGATTCATATGGTTGAGGACAAAACACACGCAAGAAGTACCGGTCCATACTCTTTGGTTACGCAGCAGCCATTGGGTGGAAAAGCGCAAATGGGAGGACAGCGTTTGGGAGAGATGGAGGTTTGGGCTCTTGATGCTCATAGAGCAAGATATACATTGCAGGAGATGTTGACAATTAAATCGGACGATGTTGTGGGTCGAGCTAAGGCATTTGAGGCAATAGTTAAAGGAGTAGATATTCCAACGCCAAGAGTTCCAGAATCATTCAAGGTTTTGATTAAAGAGTTGGCTTCTCTGGGACTAAATATTATTCCTGAAGGCTTAACAGTTGCCAAAGAAGAAATAGTAACGCCTCCGCTTTCGACTGTTTTGGAGGCCTCAGAAAATCAGGCTTCTAAAAACGTGGCTAAAACTGAGTCTATAGATAAAACATCATCAGACGTTGCAAAAGAGCTTCAGCAAGAGCTGGGAGGTAAAACAGTAAATGAATAGCAACAGAAAAATGAAAGATATAGCAATTTTGGACTTTAAGAGTCTTAAGATTTTATTGGCAAGCAAAGACGATATATTGTCTTGGTCTTATGGCGAGGTGACAAAACCTGAAACGATTAATTACAGGACGCTTAGACCCGAAAAAGATGGGCTTTTTGATGAGCGAATTTTTGGTCCTACAAAAGATTGGGAGTGTTATTGCGGAAAATATAAAAGAATCAGATACAGAGGAATAATATGTGATAAATGTGGTGTTGAGGTAACCTTATCAAGGGTAAGAAGGGAAAGAATGGGACATGTGGCTCTTGCCACTCCTATATCGCACGTGTGGTTTTTCAAGAGCTCTTCTTCTCCGTTGTCTCTTGTTTTGGATATATCCCAGAAAAATCTAGAATCTGTTATATATTATGTTTCTTACCTTGTGGTTGAGATTGATGATAAAAAGAAGAAAGAAGCATTTGAATTGTTTGAAAAAAAAGTAGAAGATAAAAAGCTGCAACACAAAGAGGAGATGAAGCGTGAGGAGAAAGAGATTTCTCAGGATATAGAGAGGAGAAAGAAGGAAGTTAAAGCGCGCAAGAGCCCGCGTGAGCAACAGGCTCTTATCGAACAAGAATTAGAGCTTTTGAAAAGACAAAAGCTAGCCAGTCTTTCAGAGCGCTATGCCATAGAAAACAAAAGACAAGAAGAAGTGTTCGACGTAATACTGAGGCTTTTGAAAAGCCTAAGGGTTGGAACTGTTATTTCTGAGGATGAATATTTTAAAATCTTGGAGTATGAAATTCCTGAATTCTTTACAATCAAAGCCGGAACAGAGGGAATACTGGACTTATTAAACAAAATAGATCTCTCCTCGCTGATTATTGCTCTTCGAAAAGAGACTGAAAGAGCAAAGGGGCAGAAGTATCTAAAAATACTTAAAAGACTTCGGCTAGTCGAGTCGATGAGAAGGGCAAATATTAGCCCGTCTCACATGGTTTTTTCTGTTTTGCCAGTTATTCCTCCAGATCTTCGTCCAATGGTGCAGTTGTCTGGAGGTCGTTTTGCAACATCTGATCTAAACGACTTGTATAGAAGAGTTATCAACAGGAACAACAGGCTAAAACATTTGGTTTCGCTTGGCGCTCCTGAAATAATCCTCAAGAACGAGAGAAGAATGCTTCAGGAGGCAGTTGATTCTCTTATAGATAGTTCTCAAAGAGGTGGGCAGATGGTATCATCGCCGCTTCGCTCTCTCTCAGATATGCTAAAAGGCAAACAGGGACGATTTAGGCAAAACCTTTTGGGAAAAAGAGTAGATTATTCTGGTCGTTCTGTTATAGTCGTTGGTCCTCAGCTAAGTCTTTCTCAATGTGGGCTTCCAAAAGAAATGGCTCTTGAGATGTTTAAGCCTTTTGTTTTGCGAGAGGTTATTATTAGAGGTTTTGCTCCCAATATAAAATCTGCGAAGAGATTTATAGAAAAGAAATCTCCGGAAGTGTTCGATATCTTAGAAGAAATTACAAGAAATCACCCAGTTCTTTTGAATCGAGCCCCAACTCTTCACAAGCTTGGTATTCAAGCGTTTTATCCGGTATTGATTGAAGGATCAGCGATTCAGCTTCATCCGTGTGTATGTGCTGGATATAACGCGGATTTTGACGGAGATCAGATGGCTGTTCATATTCCGTTGTCTTCAAAGGCTCAGGAGGAGGCAATTAATCTTATGATGCCAAAACATAATCTTTTAAAGCCCGCTGACGGTAGTGTTATAACCCTGCCAAATAAAGAAATGGCGGTTGGAATATATTATCTGACAAGCATTGATGAGTCCTCTGCGAAAAAAGATCTTCCATACTTTAAGGATACAAAAGAAGCTCTTTTAGCACATGCCCTTTCTTTTATCAAGCTTAGAGAGCCGATATACGTTCGTATAGCAAATGAGAATATAAAGACTTCTGTTGGTAGAGTTATTCTCAACGAGTATTTACCAGAGAGCCTTGGTTTTATAAATAAATCCATTAACGCAACGGGAATTAAGAACATTATTACAGAAGCCATTGCTACTGTTTCTGCCGATGAAATAGAAAAGCTTACGGACTCAATAAAATCGATAGGATTCTATGGTGCGACAGTTTCGGGAATATCTATTTCTGTTTTTGACAATCAAATGATTGGCGACCGTAACAAGTTTATAGCAGAGGCTGAAAAAAAGGTATTAGAAATTGAGAATGACTTCCAAAAAGGTCTTATAACAAATGATGAAAAGAAACGTCTGTCTAATGATGTATGGCTTAAAACTACGGATCGAGTCGCAGATCTTACATGGGACGGGTTGGAGTCTGAAAATGCTATTAAAATTATCATTGATTCAGAAGGGGCTCGAGCAGGAAAAGAGCAGTTGAAGCAACTAAGCGCAATAAGGGGTCTAATACTTGATCCGTTGGGCAAAATTGTTGAGTTGCCAATTAAGGGAAATTTTAGAGAGGGACTTTCTATTTTTGAGTATGTTGCATCAGCTAGAGGGTCAAGAAAAGGACTAACTGATTCTGCTCTGAAGACTGCAAATGCAGGGTATTTAACAAGGCGACTTGTGGATGCCTCTCATGATGTAATCGTAAGAGGGCAGGATTGCGGTACAAAAGATGGGATTATTATAAAAAGGCACGAGAAAGAAAGAACAACTTCGTTTAGAGAAAGAATCTTGGGTCGAGTTGCCGCTTCAAGCATAACATCTAAAAAAACTAAAAAAGTAATTGTAAAAGCAAATGAAGAGATCATCGGTGAGGTTGCCACAAAGATTGTTGAAAACGGCGTTGAAGAGATTAATGTAAGATCTCCCATAACCTGTGAGCTTTTACACGGTGTTTGTATATTGTGTTATGGTTGGGACTTTTCTGTGAGAAAAATGGTAGAGGTTGGGGTGCCTGTGGGAGTTATTGCCGCTCAATCCATTGGAGAACCTGGCACTCAATTGACCATGAGAGTTAGACATTTTGGCGGAGTTGTTATGGCAGATGTTACTCAAGGATTGCCAAGAGTGGAGGAGCTGTTTGAGATGAGGACTCCCAAGAATCTATCTCCCATATCTGAGGTATCGGGAAAAGCAGAGGTTGCGACAACAGACGGGGGATACATTGTAAAAGTTAAAAATCCAAAAATAAAACTTGATTCAGAAAGAGAATATTTCGTGCCGTTGTCCGCGCGCTTGGCTATTTCAGATGGCGATGAGTTAAGTCTTGGGAAACAGTTGGCAGAAGGATATCTTGATCCAAAGGAAGTGCTTAAGGTAAAAGGCGTAGTTGATGCGCAGCGCTACATTATTACTGAGGCTCAAAAGGTTTACGAATCTCAAGGAATTTCTATTAACGACAAGCATTTTGAGGTAATTTTGCGCAAAATGTCGGACAAAGTAGCTATAGAAACAGTAGGTGATACTTCGTTAATTCCTGGCGCCTTTATAACAAAGACAAAATTTGAAACAATTAATGCAGAGGTTCTTTCGCAAGGCGGGGAACCTGCCACCGGCAGGCGGGCGATCCTGGGGATCACAAAATCTGCTTTATATTCTGATTCTTGGCTTTCTGCGGCATCCTTTCAAGAGACCACAAAAGTATTAACCGACGCGGCGTTGGAGGGCAGAAAAGACGATCTGGTAGGACTAAAAGAGAATGTCATTATTGGAAGACTCATTCCTGTTGACTCCGATCAAATCGGGGTTGAAGGCAATGCCCCAGATGAGGTATAATAAGTACTCTTATGCCTACTTTGTCACAGCTCACAAAAAAAGGAAGGTCAAAAAAAATTAAGAAGAGCAGATCGACAGCTTTGCGTCGGCTTTTTAATGCAAGGGAGAGAAAATATAAAAATATTGTATCTCCTCAAAAAAGAGGAGTAGTTACTTTGGTAAAAACTATGACTCCCAAAAAGCCAAACTCGGCGCTTAGAAAAGTTGCCAGAGTTAGGCTTTCTAACAAAATGGAAGTTACTGCCTATATTCAAGGAGTAGGTCATTCTCTTTCAGAACACGGGATAGTTCTAGTGAGAGGGGGAAGAGTAAAGGATTTGCCGGGAGTAAAATACCATATAGTTCGCGGCAAGTTTGATCTTTTGGGCGTTGAAGGAAGAAAGACATCTAGAAGTAAGTACGGAGCGAAAAAAGGTGGGGCGGCAGCGCCAAGAGTTGTAGCAGGAGCTACTACTACTGCGGCAGCGCCAGCAGCATAAAATTATGAGGCATAAAAAGACGAAAAAAAGAATTATTGAGCCTGACGCAATTTACAAGAATAGGTTAGTTACGCAATTTGTTAACTACTTGATGAAAAGCGGCAAAAAAACAGTTGCCGAGAATCTAGTTTATAAATCGTTCGATATCTTATCAAAAGACAGCAAGGACCCTATTGCTGTTTTTGAACAAGCGCTTCAGAATGTTGGTCCGAAACAGGAAGTGAAAGCACGAAGAGTAGGTGGAGCGTCTTATCAGATACCAGTTGAGATAAGGGGAGAGAGAAGAATGTCTCTTGCAATGCGTTGGATAATACAAGCCGCAAGATCAAGATCCAATAAAGAATTTCATAGTTTTTCAGATAAACTTGCAATAGAGCTTATGGAGGCTTCGGATAACAGAGGAGAAGCAATTAAAAAACGGGATATTGCTCATAGAATGGCGCAAGCCAACAAAGCTTTCGCGCACTTCAGGTGGTAGTCTCCTCAATTGATGTTTTCTTCTTTTTTTCCTATACTTAGTGCCTTATGACAACAGAACGCGACATGCGTCATTTTGAGAACGAGAGGAGTAGATTTGGAAACGTACTTTGGAAAGGCCCCCCTCTGGAGATAATAAGACCTTTAAAAATCAACGCTTTAGAAATGAAGAAGTTAGAATTTAGATTGAAGCCTGAACATCTTCCTTTTGATGGTGATATTTCTTTGGAATCTTTACCCCAGCTTGAAGCACATGTAAGAAGTAGATACGCACATATTGGTTTAGACGTAATAGGCGTTTGGCAGGATATTTCTGAAAGAGTTTATAAAGAGGGACGTTCTGTTTTTGATAATCCAATAGAAGCTACTGTTATTAACCACAGCGGCCGACCAATCGAGTTTGTGCCAAATGCAAAACTTTTTCATCTTTTTCATGCTCCAGAAGCGTCTTATATCCATGGGGAAGAATTAGAGAGCATAATTGGAACTGAAAAAGACATGCCTGTTTGTATTAAAGGAGAAGAAGGGAAAGATTGGATTATTGCAAGGGAGACCTCTCCAGCTACAGGCAGAGAAGAAGCAAGAGGAGTTTTTTTAAGGATTAGCGTGGAGAGGTATTGGATTCCTCCTTCGAACGTTCCTGTAAGAGTAACAGAAGAAGGAAGTTTTCATAGGGTTAGGGAGGATCTTTTTACATATATACTAAAAAAAACAGATGACCCAAATTATCCTATGGCAAGAGATTCTTTTTGGGTAGGGAAAAGTTCTCATTTGGAGTTGGCAGATGATATATATGTTAAATTAGATCATGAAGCATACGCATTGACAAATGGATCTTTCGAGAAAGTAGGATTGCAAACCCATTCACCTCTTGTTGAGGGCGGGAGAACTCGTCATTCTCTTCATTCTGAAAATAAAGGAGATGTAGATTGGATTCGAGTAACTGTCGTTAGAAATGGAGAGCCTGCAAGGCAGGGTTAATTATTTGTTCAAAAACTTATAGAATATGTACTAAAAATGTGGTATACTTTATGCCAAGCTTAGAGCTCAAAGTGCAAAGCGAAAAGCAACAGCGCAAAGCTTAAGGCTTTTTTTATAGTTTTTAGTTTTGAGTTGTTTTTTTGATTTTTGCGCTTTGCGCTTTGAGTTTTTTTATTATGGCAGAACAAAAGAAAATTACTGATTTAAGTAAGATTAGAAATATTGGCATTATTGCTCATATTGATGCTGGCAAAACTACCACCACAGAGCGTATTCTTTACTACACCGGCAGAACTTATAAAATAGGTGATATTGATGAGGGAACGACTGTTATGGATTGGATGGAAGAGGAGAGGAAGCGTGGTATTACTATTGTTTCTGCGGCAACTACTGCTTATTGGGATGATCATAGGATAAACATTATAGATACTCCAGGTCATGTTGATTTTACAGCCGAGGTTGAGAGGTCTTTGCGTGTTCTTGACGGAGGCATTACGGTTTTGGATGCAGAAGAAGGTGTCCAATCACAGTCTGAAACTGTTTGGAGACAGGCAGATAAATACAAGGTGCCAAGAATATGCTTTGTCAACAAAATGGATAAAATAGGAGCTAATTTTTTTGCGACAATCAAAAGCATTGAAGAAAGGCTTGGCGCCCATCCCGCAATAATGGTCTTGCCTATTGGCTCCGAGTCAAGCTTTAAAGGGGTAGTAGATTTGCTTTCAAAGAAATCTTTAATTTGGGGCGGGGATGAACTTGGGGCAAAATATGAAGCATCAGATGAAATACCCTCTGAAATGAAAGATGACGCTGAGAAATACCGCCATTTGCTAATAGAAAAAATAGCCGAGACTGACGATGTGCTTTTGGAAAAATACCTTAACGGCCAAGAAATATCAATTGAGGAGCTAAAGAAAGCTTTAAGACAGGCTGTAATTGATTACAAATTAGTGCCGATTTTCGCCGGCTCATCGCTTCGCAACAAAGGCGTTCAGCCGCTTCTTGATGCGGTAGTTGATTATCTACCTTCCCCGGTTGATCTTAAAGAGGTAAAAGGAATAAATCCAAAGACAAACAAAGAAGAAATGAGGAAGTTAATAGTAGATGAGTCTTTTTCTGGACTTGCTTTTAAAATTCAGAATGATCCTCACGTTGGAAAACTAACGTATTTCAGAGTTTATTCGGGAAAGATTGAGGCTGGATCATATGTTTATAACAGCACTAAAGACAAACAGGAACGCGTAGGAAGACTTCTTCTTATGCATGCAAATCAAAGAGTGGAGATAAAAGAAGCTTTAGCTGGAGAAATTATAGCAGTTGTGGGGCTTAAAGAGACTACGACAGGAGATACTCTTTGTAATCAATCAAGTCCAATTATTCTTGAAAAGATTTCCTTTCCGGAACCAGTCATCTCCCTGGCTATTGAGCCCAAAACTACTTCAGATCAGGAAAAATTAGGTTTAGCGTTGAAGCGGCTGATGGAAGAGGATCCTACATTTTATGTTAAGACAAACCACGAAACAGGCCAGACAATAATTTCTGGCGTTGGGGAGCTGCAGCTTGAAGTAAAAGTAAACACAATGAAATCTGACTTTGGAGTTGATGCCAATGTTGGCGCGCCTCAAGTTGCCTATAAAGAAACAATAGCAAGATTGGCTGAGGGAGAAGGTAAATATATTCGTCAATCCGGAGGAAGAGGTCAGTATGGTCATTGTTTCCTGCGTATAGAGCCAAAGCCAAGAGGCGAGGGGTTTGAATTTGTCAATGCGATAAAAGGAGGAGCAATTCCAGCTGAGTTTGTCACTTCGATAGAAAAGGGCGTCAAAGAGACAATGGAAAATGGAATTCTTTTGGGATATCCAATGGTAGATATGAAAGTGACTGTTTATGACGGAAGTTACCATGAAGTTGATTCTTCAGACATTGCTTTTAAGATTGCGGCAAGCCAGGCCTTACAAGCGGGGTCTAAAAAAGCAGGGTTAACCCTTCTTGAGCCTATTATGAAAGTAGAAGTTACAACTCCTTCTGAGTTTTTAGGAGACGTTATAGGTGATCTTTCCGCAAAGAGGGCGCAGATTTTAGGAACAGAGGAGAGAAGCCGCGCGACAATAATTCTTGCAATGGTACCACTAGAAGAACTATCAGGCTATGCAACTATCTTGAGGAGCATGTCGCAGGGTAGGGCATCGTATTACATGGAGCCATCACACTACGAAGAAGTTCCAAAAAATATCCAAGAACAAATGCTTGCTAAGTCTACGTTTACAGGGAGGGTGGAGAGGTAGGGAAATAGAGTCTTATAGCTCCGATAAAACTGCGGTTTCTTTGCCCCGGTCTTTAATGAATTCAAGGTATCTTTCTGTTGTTGAGAGTCTTTTATGCCCCAACAACTTTGATATAAGCACTAAAGACACGCCATGTTTTAGATGGTGCGCAACAAATGTATGTCTAAGATCATTCACTTTTGCATTTTTTATCTCGGCAAGCCTAAGGTACCTCTCTACAGCAGTTCTGATATTTCTTATCAAAAACGGCCTGCCGGATTTGGTTATAAAAAGGTGATCTGTTTGTGACTTAGGTCTTATTTCTATATATTTACCCAGAGCTTCTTTTGCTCGTTTGTTAAGAGGTACTGTTCTTTCTTCGTGTTTTTCAACTGGTCGTATATAAAGTTTGTCTTCTTTAACATCAGGCATTCTAAGAGCAGCCAATTCTCCAATCCTAATTCCAGCTTGAAGCAAGAGTTCAATAATTGCAGACATACGTGCGTCATTTCTGGCAGCGTCTCTTAAAGCTCTGTATTCCATAGGCGTCAGTATTCGAGGAGGAGCAAGTTGATAGCGAGGATGCGCAACTAAAAGAGACGGATCGTCTGTGACATATTCGTTGACTTTTAGGAATCTATAGAAAGTACGAGTTGAGTTGAGTTTTCGCGAGATTGATTTTGGAGTATACCCGTCTTTCCCCATTTTGGCCAAAAAAGCTTCGATTTCTTCTTTTGTGACCTCATGCACAAAGTTTTTTTTAAGATTCTTTAGAAAATCAACAAGCTGATTAATGTCTTTTCCATATGCTATAATCGTAGAACTCGAGTGCTTGTTGGTTTTTAGATAATCCCTGAAGTTATCGTAAGCATCACCTAATTTAGTCGGTTTCATACTATGAGACCTATAATATCAATAATCTACATCCAAGTCAAGCCCATGAGGTTATAATATGAAGAAAATTTTATTTTTTGCCACTGTTTTAATATCATTTTTTGTTATCAATAATCTGGCCCGTTCAATATATGACATTTGGCAAAAACGAGATTTGGTAGTTGAGGCAGAGCTAGAGCTGGCAAAACAAAAACAAGAAAACCAAAGCCTCCAGAGCGAGTTGGTTTATGTTGAAAGTGAAGAGTTTGTTGAGGAGACAGCAAGAAACAAGCTTCTTTTGGTAAAACCGGGAGAACAGGAAGTGTTGATCCATCAGGATTTGATTAAGGAAGTCAGTTCTTCTTCGGCAAATATACAAAAAGTTGATCCAAGTTGGAAAAAGTGGTGGAAACTATTCTTTTAAAAGAGAATAGATCCAGACGTAATTCCAAATTCTTTTGCCGCGCTTTTTCCTTGAATTACTAGTTCAAGAAGTTGTTTAGTGCCGAATCCGGAGCTACCCACAATGATACCTGGTTTATGATTAGGGACATCTTTTAGCCTAGGATAGCACTGAAATTCACCTAGTTTGGTTTTTAATATTTTACCTGGTTTAAACCCTATATCTTTGGGTAAAACAGTAGTCTTGCAATTGCCGAAATTATCCACCCACCAGATTGTTTTTGGGATATCTTTCACATTTTCAAGTGGATATTTTTCGCTTGCTACTTCAATTTTATCTACTATTAGTTTGGCTGCGCGAGGCGCAAAATCATAGCTTCTAAATTGGCTGTTGACAATTAGATCGTGAAATTCACTCTTGACATAACCATGCTTGATCATAAGATTAACTGTTTTGGGTAAATCGAATACTTTAACAGAATCGATAAGACTAAATTTCTTGATAAGAGATAAGCAATAGCCATCTATAGTTGACACAACTAGAGTATCTTTAAAGAAAAAGTATCCGAATGGCGTCCCATTTTCCCATTTTTTTCCTCCTCCGTGTCTTGGCGCGACATTGGCAATAATTAGGCCTTTTTTTCCTTCCGAGGCATCAAGAACGTCAATTAGATTACCTGCTGTTTGAAGATCGTCCTCAACTCCTATTATGGATACGCCGTATCCAAAAAGAGTTAAAGCTCTTGTTGCCTGTCTTGCTAGTGCATTTTGATCTCTGCAGTCATTTATGATAGTTGTAAACATAAACTTAAAAGAAAAAACGAGACCCCTCGTAGTCTCGATTAATCATATAATATCACTCTTGAAGTTCTATTTGCAAATAAAGATCTTTTGACACAAAGTCTATATTCTGGTTTGGAAGAATTCTAAATCTTCAATCTTAAAATATCTATTTTGTTTTGCCTGCTCCAGTTTTTAATTTGTGACTCGCGTTTTAATGCCGCTGATTTTGATTCAAGCTGTTCGGTATGCAAAAGTTTTACAGGCTTGTGAGAACGGGTATATCTTCCGCCTTTGCCGTTTTTATGGTCGATAAATCTAACTTTAGGATTGCTTGACGACCCTGTATAAAGACTGCCGTCGGAACAGAGGAGAATATAAACAAACCACATATTTAAGTCCTTCGACTTGGCTTCGGTAAACTCAGCCTCCCTCAGGACACTTCTCCTTTGCTTCGCGCAGTCGAAGTGTTGCGGGGCTGGTATCGAAACCAGACTATGAGATTATGCATTTGTTTCTCCAATTACTTGGAGTGTCGGACTATATCTTCTCCGATGTTACATCGGAGCTCAGCGTGTAGTCTCTACGGTGTCCCCGATTAAATCGAGGTTCCCTCGGTATTGTCCTTCGCGACATCTCAGGAGTTCACCGATATAGCTGAGTACTATTCTCAATATTTCTATCAAGATGGCCCATTTTGTTAAGCCTCATGTGCGCCTTACACTACCCCGCGCGTAATTTACATACTAACAAAAACACTCTCATTAGTCAATAAAATTGGTAATTGACAAATAAATCGAACCTATTTATAGTATTAGTACTAACGTATATCGTAGGTTCATTTTATGGCTAAATCATTACTTAGGCTAGAGGCTCGTAAGCTACGTAAAAAAGGACTGAGTGTTAAAAGAATTGCTCAATATCTAAAAATTGCCAAGAGCTCAGCAAGCATCTGGACTAGAGATATTATTTTAACTGTAGAACAACTAGAGAATCTAAGAAAATCGAGCTTAGAAGGCGCAGAACGCGGACGCATCAAAAATGCCTTGCTTCAGAAAGAAAGATGGAAAAGAAAGATGGAAACTTTCAAGAAATCAGGAATAAAGAGTATAGGAAAATTAACTGATAGGGAATTTCTGATTGCGGGACTTGCTCTGTATTGGGGTGAGGGATACAAAAAAGGAAGAAGACTCCAGTTATGCAATTCAGATCCAAAAATGATAAAATTTTTGCTACTTTGGTTACAACGATGTTTTTCTATAAGTAGCTTGGACATACGATGTCGAGTAGGAATAAATTACATACATATTAAGAGGGAAAATATTGTTAAGGAATACTGGTCAAGAATTACAAGTGTTCCCCTAGCCCAATTCACAAGAACAAGCTTTAAGAAAGTAGAAAATAAGAAGCTATATGATAATTTTAATGATCATTATGGTACGCTGTCAGTCGAGATTGTACAGCCTTCCCGCTTTTATGGTAAAATCATAGGACTTATTGACGGTTTACATGCAAATATGCCAGGGTAGCTCAGTGGTAGTAGCAACAGTATCATAAACTGTAGGTCGTGGGTTCGATCCCCACCCCTGGTACAAAAGAAATTAAATGTCATCCTGAGCGAAGCGAAGGATCTTGTGAGATTCTTCAGTTGCTTTGCTCCTTCAGAATGACACTTCCTTTAATTTTATGAATAATCAGCCATACCTGCCGGCAGACAGGTCGATTGGAGTTTTTGATTCAGGCGTTGGCGGGCTTTCGATCCTCACGGCAGTAAAAGAATTATTACCCAATGAATCCTTTGTATATCTTGCCGATCAAAAAAATAATCCTTATGGAGGAAGATCGGTCAGCGAAATTAAAAAACTGTCCTCAAAAGTAATAGAGTTTTTGATTGATAAGAAGGTAAAGCTTGTAATTGTCGCCTGTAATACGGTGAGCGTAAACGCGATTGATTATTTACGTTCCAAATTTAGTATTCCTATTATAGCCGTTGTTCCTGTTGTGAAGACTATATCTGAAAAAACGAAAACGGGTGAGGTGTTGGTACTCTCGACTCCTGCAACAGCAAAAAGCCAATACTTAAAAAACTTAATTAAAAAATTTTCAAATGGAAAAAAAGTGCATGTTGTAGGTACAAGTAGACTAGAGCACTTGGCTGAGAAGGGGATAATTACTGGTCCGAAAGTTAAGTCTGCTATTAAGGCTTCGTTGTCTATTATTAAGAATAGTAATATTGATTCAATTGCCTTAGGTTGCACTCATTATCCTTTTTTAACAAAAGAAATTCAGAAATTCGTTGGGCCAAATGTTTACATATACGACTCCGGAGGAGCTATTGCAAGAAGGACAAAAGTGGTTCTTGAGAATGAAAAGTTGTTATCTGAAAAGAGTAATGAAGATGTTTTATATACTACAGGAGATGATAAAGAGTTTGAGAGGGTATTGAAAAAGATTTTGGGAAAAGATTTCGACCGATTGATAAAAAAGATAAAAAAAGCTAACTTGGAATCATGAGCGAATCATCAGATCAAGCGGAAATAACAAAAAAGGAGGACGGCGGAAATCCAGAATCTTTCATTGATAAAAAACTGAATGAGAAAATGGGAAGAAGAAAGTTTTTAGGTCGATTGGCTAAAGGTGCTGCTGTTGTGGGGGGTGCGATTGTTGTATCACAAATTCCAGATGTCAGAAGGTCACCAAGTATTGCAGAATCGCAATTCGAACACATGTCAGTTAATGGTGTTAATGTTGCCCTTGACAAAGAAGGCATTCCTGTATTTTACACAACAGCAGATGGGAAAAAAGTAGGATTTGATAGAGAGGAAATGAGGCGCATCAGGGCTAAAGCGATTGAAGGCAAGGAGGCAGAAGTAATTACTGTAATTCGAAGCGAGCAGGAAGAAAATTATAAGTTTAGACCTACGAAAGAGCGACAAGAAACAAAAAGACTCCCCAAAGACACTGTCTCTTCTGAAGAGCTTGAAAGAAGAGGGATTAAAATCATCCAGCCTCCACAAAATCCAGATAATGAAAAGCCAATGAATCTGCATATTAGAGAAGGAGCTTTTGAAGAGGGAGCTCCTCTTCATATATATAAAAATCAAAAAGACAGTGGAATTAACGCAAAACTGACTATAGCCCTAATTGATGCTCCATTTGTTGCACAAAGATTTCTTCAAGATACAAGATATGATGAGGTTAAGGGTGAGCTACCCGAAGAAGATTCCGAGAAATTGATTGATGAATATAGAAAATCAGCGATTAGCAACTTACAAAGCACCTCCTATAGCAGTAATCAGGCTTCTTATAGGGCACAGTTGTTGGTTTTGGAAAAAGGGATTCTTTCAAAAGAAGAAATTTTAAAACGTATAAAACCAACTAAAACCCAAGAAAAATATATGGCTGATCAAAAAATAGTCAAAGGGCTTCATTTAGGTACAGTCTCAATTCCTATTGGCTATGATAGATCTGGTATGGAAAAAGAAGGACAAAATTCATCAATGCAAGGAAACCTTATATCACCCCCTGTAAAAGAAGCTTCAACAACAATATTTATAAGCATAGGGAAGTCTAATGAAAACTATTTTGACGAAATTACTGATTTAAGTCATATGTATTTTAACTCAGATGGGGAATTTAAGTTTCGCAAGTTATATATTACCCATCCATTGAATACTATGGGAGGTATGGAGATAAGGGGTAGCCAGACACATCCTAGCCCCTCGGATTTTAAGTTAAATTCTTCAGCGTCTCAAGAAAACGATGAGTATCCTTATGGAGCACAAACCCCAGGTATTTTAGTAAGACATGAAGTCCAGCACAACGTGTTAACTACCCAAAGAATACTTAAAGGTGAAGAATCTAACGAAAGTGAGTTTGATGCAGACATGGCAGCAATGGAGAGTATAATAGAGGCCCGAGATAAATGGGAGAGCTCTGGATTTAAAGACAATAGCGGATATTATTTTGTTTTTAGTCTGCCTGAGGGTGGGTATATTCTAACAGGGAATCAGCCTACTGCTTCGAGTGTAAAGACTTAGTTATGAAAAATTGGAAAAATAAAAGGGTTGCGGTTTTGGGGTTGGGGATTGAAGGATTGTCGAGTGTAAAGTTTTTGATTAAGCATGAAGCGCAGGTGACGATTCTTGACAGGAAGAAAGAGGAAGAACTACGTAGTATCTGTCATGCTGAATTTATTTCAGCATCTAATAATCTGTCAAGTGTAAAAAGCGAGATCCTGAAACAAGTTCAGGATGACAATGGTAAAGGCATCAAGATAATTGGTGGTAAGGATTACTTAAATAACCTTGATAAGTTTGACGTAATAGTAAGAAGTCCAGGAGTAAAAAGAAACCTTCCGGAAATTATTTATGCCGAGAAAAATGGTGTTGAAATTACTTCTCAAACCAAGATTTTTTTTGATCTTTGTCCCTGTCCAATCATAGGAATTACGGGAACAAAAGGAAAAGGAACAACAGCAACCCTTGTTTACGAAATGCTAAAAAAACAAGGATTAGATGCGTATTTGGGAGGAAATATAGGAAAGCCTCCATTTGATTTTCTGGATAAATTAACTCCTCAATCGCTGGTAGTCCTAGAGTTGTCAAGTTTTCAGCTCCAAGACCTAAAAAAGAGTCCTGCCTGGCCGGCCGGCAGGCCTCATATTGCCGTAGTACTTATGATTACAAGTGAGCATTTAGACTATCACAAAGATACAAATGAATATGTTGACGCTAAAAGAAATTTAGTCAGACATCAAGGCGCGGAGGATTTCGCGATCATAAACAGGGATTATTTGGCAAGTCTTGAATCAGACATTCACACGGATGCCAAGATTTTTCAGGTCAGCCGCGAGAGAGACTCGTACGATCAGGGTTGTTTTATCAAAGATAATAAGGTTTTGGTAAATAAAGACGGAGAAGAAAAAGAAATAATTTCAGCAAAAGAAATACTTTTGCCCGGGAAACATAATTTGGAAAATGTTTGCGCGGCAGTAATGGCTGCAACAATTGCAGGTGTATCAAAAGAGGATATTGTAAAAGTGTTAAAAACATTCAAAGGACTCGAGCACAGGCTGGAGCTGGTAAGTGAAATAAATGGCATCAGATATTATGATGATTCATTTTCTACGACTCCCGAAACTGCAATTGCCGCTATTGAGGCATTCAAAAATCCAGAAATACTAATTTTAGGAGGCTCCAGCAAGGGAAGTGATTTTAGCGAATTGGGAAAAGTTATTTCAAATGCCAAAAATATCAAAGCGATTATTGGGATTGGTAAGGAATGGGGGCGCATAAAAGCGAAATTTAGAATTCCCTCCAATTCGGCGAGCAGGCATAATTCAGAATTCATAATTGTTGAGGGGGCTAAGGATATGAAGACAATTGTAGTTGCGGCTTCAAAGATTGCCGTTGCAGGAGATGTTGTTCTTCTTTCTCCAGCCTGTGCTAGTTTTGATATGTTTAAAAACTACAAGGACCGCGGAGAGCAATTTAAAATAGAAGTTAACAGTTTAAAACCATAATTTTTATAATACCTAATTTTGACTTATAGTATTTTTGTGATATACTTTTAATACTATGAGAGAAAGGCAGCCGAGAGAAAAATATTCAGGCACACTGGCAAGTAGTTTTAGAGCCATTGGTGCAGCGGCAGTGCTTAATGCTGGCATAGCCTGTGGTAATTTAGGAGGAGCTGTAAGTATACCTTCATCAGTAAGAGAGACTTCTGTTTCGTCTGAAGAGCAAACACGACTTTTGGAGAACGGTCTTCATCTGAACGGAGATGGATTTATATCTATTCGTGATATAACTCTCCCAGATGATGTTTCCGTAGAGCTTTTACTAACGCCAGATTCTCTTTCAAGAGCAAAAAATGTTGCCGTAGTTACCCTGGTGGATAATAATGGCAATATTTTAGGTATCGAAAGCAGGTATCGACTCCTCGACACCGATTACTTTAATTTATATATGCGAGTAATGCAAGATTTGGATGACTCAATTAATTATTCTTATTTTGCAAAATTTGTTGACAGGAAGAATTCTAGCTCAAATAACAGCTGTCCTGTTAAATCCGGCTATAGCATGGGCAAAAAGGTGTCTATGCAGGAATTTAAAAGCGCAAAAGAAATTAAACTTGAAATTCGCGACGGAGATCTTATAGTTTCTGAAAATGGAAAAAATACAAATATGAGAATAAGGCCGGAAGAGTATGTGGTTAGGTCGCTTCCCGATGATAACAACTATCTTGTCGATGAATATAAAATACCAGTCGTGGAACCTTGTAGTCCTGGCAGCGGAAAAATCAGCATTGGGGGAGCAATGCGAAACGATGGTAGATTGTCTGAACCATTTAACGGAGAGGTATATGGTGGAAAAATTAGCGATCTTACAAATGGCGATGGACAGAATAGCAGAGCATTAGTAGAATTTGAAGCTACGCATGGCCTGCTTGTAGATTTAACAAAGAATGGCAATATTGCCTTAGTAGGGAATATTTCTGATAAGTAAATGCAATAGATTATTGACAAACTGTGATATAATATTTGTTGACAATTTAAAAAGAAGCGCTGATCCGGAATTTTGGAACCGGGGAGGGAGGCACAAGACTGCGCTTCCCGCGCTTAGCAAAATTAATAATGCACTGAGGCGAAACAGTAAAAGTCAGCAACATGTGTCGTAGTAACGGAGCATGTCATGAATAAGGTTAACTTATTCCATCTGACTATATCCCTGGCGACAGGGATTTTTAATGGTTAAGTTAACAAAGCAGGGTGGCACCATGGTTCGACAGACTCACCATAAACGGGTCTGACAACCGTCCTTGTAAGATTTCAATCTTAATTTGAGATTGAGTTTTACAAGGGCGGTTTTTTTGTGCACCATTGGTAGATTTATAAACAGTGTGCAATCCGCCATAAAGCGCTCCATGAGCCGCGTTGCGAATAGTAGGTAAGGCGAATGGGAAGCTTAGGAGGATGTTAGAGCAGATTATGAAAGAAAGAAGAAGTTATCAAAATGAACTAGCCTTTAGAGCTGGCGATGCTTTGCCTTTTAATGTTAAGGATCCAAATAAAGATCAGAATATTGTTAAAGGCGCAGTAAGAGTAGTTTTGGATGATATGTGTCAAATACAAAGTAGGAGAGGGACAATAATTTACCCTCATCAATTGTCTGAGCGCGAGGTAAATATATTACGTAGACAGCTCTTTAGACATGGATTAGGGAAAAGAGTTGAGGCCATTGTTCCAGTTAGACTCGAAGAAGGCATGGGAACAGAAATTTTGATAGCGAAGAAGAAAAGGGGGTGAAAATATATGAGCATAGAATATGCGGGATTACCCAGGGAAACAATTTTAAGACTCATATATCCAGATTATGCTGGACATTTAAGAAGAACAAAAATACATAATAATGGACAGCATAAATCCGAAAGAAATAAACAGCGTGTTATAGAACATAAGCTTAAGCGAAAAAGAGACATTTCAAGCTCTAATCATAGAATCGTTGATTCAACATTACGACCAGTTACCCTTGAAGGCTTAAGAGAATGTTTGCCAAAAGTAGGAGTTATTTTTTGTATCAAAACCAGTACAAATGATAATGTTGATCCTTTAGGTAGATAAGGAACTTATATGAAAAATAGATTAACAGTTTTTGGAACAATTGAATTTGGGAGAGCAAGATTTATCAATAAGACTTATTCAGAGACGTATATAGGCGGTAATGGCGTTCTTGCAAGTCTTGCTGCAGCTAAGTATGCAAAAGTTGATTTAGTAGGGATAATCGGTAGCGATATGAATATTAAAAAACTGGCAAAATCACTAGGAAAAAACATAGGCATAAAGAATGTACAACAGTTAAAAGGCAAAAGCTTTAATTATGGGGCAATTTATGATCCTGTAAATTTTGATTTGGTTGATGAGGAAATAGAATTTGGAGTTTATGGATCGTATGTTCCTCATGTTTTGAATCGTGAAGCTCAACTATCAAGATATGTTCTTTTCAGCGGTTCGAATCCGCGTTTTAGTCTTGGCATATTAAAACAAATTGAAAAACCTGAATACGTGGCAGTTAGTACTCTTTTTTATCACTTAAAAAATAATTTTACGCATGCTTTAGATTTAATAGAGTCAGCAACATATTTATTTACCAACTCTAAAGAATACGACTACCTAGTTAGCAAAATTGAAAAAAATTTATTCAGTCGTTTTAAGAGACTTAAATATATCTTTAAGACGAAAGGCGTAAATGGGGTCGAGGTGATATCTGCTAATGACTCGCGTAATTTCAAACTTTCTAAAAAAGTTAATCCCAAAGATCCAACAAACGCAGGGGACGTTTTTGTGGGAGCTGTTATGGGAATGATTGCTGCAGGTTTTGACATAGAAAAAGACATTAAAAAAATTATTGATTCAGCTCAACGTGAGGCGACAAAGGTTATTGTAAATGATAAATATTATCGCTTAAAAGCAAAAGGAAATATATGAAAAAAACAACAACTATATTGGATAAAATAATAAAAAATAAAAAACTAGAATTGACAGCTGCAAAGAAAGAAGTTCCTTTAAAGTATCTTAAAAACTCAATAAAAAAGAGAAATATAAGAAGTTTTAGCAATGCAATAGGGAAAAAGAATAAGCTTAATTTAATTGCCGAAATTAAAAAATCATCTCCGTCAGGTGGTTTGATAAGAAAAGATTTTAATCATGTTTCAATAGCAACAGAATATCAACATTCTGGTTTGGTAGATGCAATTTCTGTGCTGACAGAAAAAAGATATTTTCAGGGAGATATTAAGTTTATAAAGGATATTAAAAAAATTACTCCAATTCCAATATTAAGAAAAGATTTTATTTTTGATGAGTATCAAATATATGAATCATATCTTGCAGAAGCAGATGCATTATTACTTATAGTTGCAGTTTTAGACCCATCGGAGTTAAAGCGCTTACTTAGCCTTACTCATAAATTAGGCATGGATGCTTTAGTAGAGATTCATTCAGAAAAAGAAATAGAGATTGCATTAAAAGCAGGAACTAGAATTATTGGAATTAATGCGCGAGATTTGAAAACATTCAAAGTTAACAATGCTTTGTTTGGGAGATTGTCTAGATACATTCCTAAGGGAATTATTAAAGTTGCTGAGTCCGGCTTAGGACAAAGAAGAGATTTGGAAAATGTCTATAGGGCAGGAGCAAATGCAGCTTTGATTGGAACATCTATTTTAGAAGCAAAAGATATAAAAATTAAGTTGAGAGAATTAGCGGGTTAAGACTATGAATGAGTTGTTAAAAAGATATAGGGTAGAGGCGCAAAATGAGAATAGCCTAAGAGAAGTAAGGGAGATGATTATTGCCCCTGATACTCTTACCGTATTTGATTTTGACCATACAATGTTTAAGACTAGCATCTTTCATAGAATGTCGTTTCAGGGAGTGCTTCATGCGTTGGGAAGATCGTTAGAAATTACGCCCGAATTAGGAGCAAAACTTAAAGGGGGAGGAGACGAGGAGATATTTGAAATATTGCTTGATGCTTCAGGGGGAACGGATAAGAATTTGCTCTTACGAGCAATTAATGAAAGAAAAAAGATCTTAATACAAGCAGTTAAAGCAGACGGAGACCTAGCTGCCTATTTTATGCCAGGCATACCAGATGCTATAAGAAGTTTAAGAGCTTGTGGTAAGAAAGTAGGTATTGCAAGCGCAAGTCCAGATGGTTTTGTTCAAGAATTTGTTGCAAGAGTCAGTGTAGACGGAGTTAACATAAACGATGTATTTATATCAGATGCTATTATTGGTGGTACAACAGTTAGGTCAGTTCACAATTCTCTTTCAGTTGATAGTGATTCGCCGTCCTCTCTTAATAAACCTAACCCTTTCTCTATTAGATATTCAGCAAATAAAATAAGCGGAGAACAGGGATTTCCAATTTTATACATTGGCGATGGAAGAGTAGATGCCTTGAGTGTCCGCGGAAATCAAAATATGGTTGGGTTGATAGTCAATGCGGAAGAACATGATTCATTGCGTAAAGAATTTGAGAGAGATGAAAATATTATAGTAGTAGGATCAATAGGGGAGGTTTTGAATGCAAAATAAAGGGCATTTTGGACAATTTGGGGGAAGATATGTGCCAGAAATGTTGATTCCAGCTCTTGAGGAATTGGAGAAGTCGTATTTTAAGGCAAAAAAAGATAAGGAGTTTCAGAAAAAGTTTAGTTATCATCTTAAAACCTATGCTGGTCGTCCAACTCCTTTGACATTTGCCAAAAATCTTACAGAAAAACTCGGAGGAGCAAAGATTTATCTTAAAAATGAAGGATTAAATCTAACAGGCGCGCATAAAATCACTCACTGTATTGGACAGGCACTCCTTGCAAAAAGAATGGGTAAGACAAGACTCATTGCAGAAACAGGAGCAGGACAGCATGGCCTAGCAACGGCAACTGTTGCGGCAAAATTTGGATTTTCATGCACTATTTATATGGGAGAAGTAGATATTGTAAGGCAAAGGCCAAATGTTTTTCTCATGGAACAGCTTGGAGCAAAAGTAATTCCTGTTTCTTTTGGCAATAAAACTTTAAAAGACGCGGTTAATGCTGCTTTAAAAGATTGGATTGAAAATGTAGATACAACGCATTATCTCTTGGGATCGGTTGTTGGTCCGCATCCATATCCTACTATGACTCGAGACTTTCAATCAGTTGTGGGAAGAGAAGTAAAAAGGCAAATTAAAAATGAAACTGGTAAATTGCCTGATTACATTATAGCTTGCGTTGGAGGAGGGAGTAATGCGATGGGTATTTTTACTGAATTTATCAAAGAGAAAAATGTAGAGTTGATCGGGGTGGAAGCAGGCGGTAAAGGTAAGGCAGTAGGAGAAAATGCTATCAGATTCAATGGCGGGTCAATTGGAGTAGTAGAGGGGTATAAATCATATTTTTTACAAGACAGCGATGGACAAATTCAAAAAACTCACAGCATTTCGGCAGGATTAGATTATGCTGGAATAGGACCAGAGCTTGCATACTTAAAAGAAAAAGGAAGAGTAAAATTTACATCCGCTACAGATGCAGAGGCTTTAGGCGCATTTGATATTTTGGCAAAGACAGAAGGTATTATTCCTGCCTTAGAATCTTCTCATGCGGTAGCAGAAGCTATAAAACTTGCTCCAAAACTGAAAAAAAGTGACGTAATTGTCGTAAATCTTTCAGGTCGTGGAGACAAGGATTTGTTTATCTTGGCAAAAGCTTTGGGAGATGATAAGTTTATGGATTTTTTGAAAAGTTATATTAATGATGATGAACAAAATAGATAAGCGATTGCAGAAAACAAAAAAGGAGAAAAGACTAGGATTGATGACGCATGTTGTTGTCGGCTATCCTTCTTTGGCTAAAACATTTGATATTGTAAAAATTATGGAAAAAAATGGAGTAGATTTTGTTGAGCTTCAGATACCATTCTCTGATCCGTTAGCTGATGGTACAACTATTATGAAGGCTTGTGAGAGTGCGTTAAAAAATGGCACAAAAGTTAAAGATGCTTTTGATGTTGTGGAAAAGTTGTCTGGGGAAGTGAAGATTCCGCTTCTTTTCATGGCGTACTATAATACTGTGTTTAAATACGGAACAGAAAAGTTTTGCAAAGGCGCAAGTGCGGTTGGGATAGCAGGGCTTATTGTTCCTGATATGCCGATTGAAGAGGAACAGTGTGAACATTTTGACAAATATTGTAGAAAATATAATTTGAAGAATATCAAAGTTCTATCGCCATCTTCTACGGATGAACGTTTGGAAAAAAATGAAAAGGTTGCGAGTGGTTTTGTTTATTTTACCGCAAGACAGGGAATAACTGGAGCAAAAGATACATTGGATCCAAAAATCCAGATCTATCTTAAAAAAGTAAAAAAATATTTTTCTATTCCAGTTGCAGTTGGATTTGGTATCTCAAAGAGGGAGCACATGAGAGCATTGCAACAGCATGCTGATATAGCAGTTGTTGGAAGTGCAATTATTGAAGTAATCAATAAGTCTAAGGATCAGGACATAGAGAAAAATGTTAGGAGTTTTATAAAGAACTTAAAAATGGTAAACTAGGGGAGACTTTATATGAAAAAGCGAGTTTATTCTGGTATACGTGCTACAGGACGATTGCATCTGGGGAATTATTTGGGAGCGGTCAAGGGGATGCTTGCTTTGCAGGACGAGTATGACTGCATTTTTTCTGTGGTTGACTCCCATACTATTACTGTTCCCTACGATCCAAAAACACTCAAGCAATCGGTCCGTGAGATAATATTGGATTATTTAGCAGCCGGACTTGATCCTAAGAAGTGTCATTTGGAGATTCAGTCAATGGTGCCGCAGCATATAGAGCTTTCCTATTATCTTGCAACTATTTATCCTGTTTCACGTCTTGAAGATTTGCCTACATACAAAGACAAAAAAGCTCAGTACCCAAAGTATGTGAACATGGGGCTTTTGTATTATCCGGTTCTTATGGCGGCAGACGTATTGTTGTATAAGGGAGAATTGGTGCCCGTTGGGATAGACCAGGAGCCGCATCTTGAAGTAATGCGGGAAATCGCACGAAAGTTTAATGGTATGTTTGGGCAAACATTTCCTGAGCCGCAAAGATTTAAAACAGAAGGTGAATATGTGCCCTCGTTAGCAGGCGGGGGAAAGATGAGTAAGTCTGTTGAGGGGAGTTATATTACTTTAACTGATGATTTGGAGACAATTAGAAAGCGTTTGGCAGCTGCTCCAACAGATAGCGGACAAATCGGCGGAGAGCTTCCAAAAGAGGGTGGAGTTGCGAACTTATTTAAACTGTTAAAACTACTAAAACTTGATGTTGAGTATAAAAAATTTGAACAGGATTACAGAGATAAAAAAATTCGCTACACAGAGCTGAAAGAGGTTTTGGCGAAGGCAATTTACGAAGAACTGCAGCCGTTTCAGGAGAAAAGAAAAATCTTCAAAGAAGATCCTAAACTTGTTGATGACATCATTGATGAAGGTAACAGAAAGTGTCTTCAAATGGCAGATAGGACGATGGGGGAAGTGAAAAAGAAGATGGGGTTGATTTAGGAAGTGAAAAATTTTGTTCTCTGGTTTATCCGTTTCTATCAAAAAACCTCTTTTTTCCATAAGACGATTTTTAGAGCTCTTTTTATCTCAGACTCTGTTTGCAGATACGAGCCGACCTGCTCCAATTACACATATCAGGCGATTGAGAAATACGGAGTATTTAAGGGTTTGTTTTTTGGCTTAAAAAGAATCATCCGTTGTCATCCGTGGGCAAAGGGAGGACATGATCCTCTGAAGTAAATTTATGGTATAATAATTAAATAAATTTTATGAGCACAAACGGAAAAAAACACAATAAAAAACCAAAAATTTTAAAATTTAAGATAAATACTTCCTGGAAAAATATTTTTCTTTATGGATTTCTCATATTATTTATGACGTTTATTTTCATGGGGATTAATCAACAGTCTTTTGACCAAACAAAAACCGTTCCCATATCACAGGTTATTTCTGATGTAAAAGCTGGGAGAGTTTCAGAAATCGAGATTACAGACAACAAGCTTGCAGTAAAAAAAGGGGATGAGACTATCCATGCTTTTAAAGAATCGGGAGCAAATGTCTATCAGATGTTTAGAGACGCTGGTATTTCAGATAAAGATTTAGATAAAACAAAGATTGTAGTTAATGATCAGACAGGCGTTGGGAGCTGGTTAATTGTTCTTTCTAATATCCTTCCGATACTTTTGATGGTTGCTTTTTTCTACTTTATTTTCCGTCAGGCAAGAGGAGCTCAGGAGAATATTTTTTCTTTTGGTAGATCCAGGGCAAAGTTATTCAGCAAAGATACCCCAAGGATTGGGTTTGCCGATGTTGCTGGAGTAGATGAGGCAAAGCAAGAGCTAACGGAAATTGTAGATTTTTTGAAAAATCCCCAAAAATACAAAGCAGTTGGAGCCAGGACTCCAAAGGGGGTTTTGATGGTTGGTCCAAGCGGGACTGGAAAGACACTTCTTGCCCGGGCAACGGCAGGCGAGGCAAGCGTACCGTTTTTCTCCATGGCAGGATCTGAGTTTATGGAGATGCTTGTTGGAGTCGGAGCAAGCAGAGTCCGTGACCTATTTGATACTGCGAAAAAAGCCCAGCCCGCGATTATTTTTATAGACGAGATAGATGCCATTGGAAGACAAAGAGGCATTGGCGTGATGGCTGGACATGATGAGAGAGAACAAACGCTAAATCAGATATTGGTTGAGATGGACGGATTTGCGCCAACTGAACAGCTGGTTGTTATTGCAGCAACCAATAGGCCTGACGTTTTGGACCCGGCGTTAATTCGACCAGGACGTTTTGATCGAAGGGTTATCTTGGATATGCCAGATATTGTGGGCAGAAAATCGATTTTGGCAATTCACGCCAAAGGCAAGCCTTTCGCAAAAGATGTGGATTGGGAAAAAGTAGCCAAACGAACAGTTGGATTCTCAGGGGCAGACCTTGAGAATATGCTTAACGAATCTGCTATTTTAACAGCCAGGCTCAATAAGCAGGCAATTGATATGAAGGATATTGAAGAAGCAGCAACAAAAGTAAAGCTTGGTCCTGAGAAGAGAAGGCTTCAGTCAGATGAAGATAGAAAAATGACAGCGTATCACGAGGCGGGACACGCTCTTGTTTCTTGGCATATGCCTAATATGGACCCTGTTCATAGAATTTCTATTGTTAGTCGTGGAGTTTCTCTAGGACATACCATGATGGAGCCCACAGAACATGTGCATGAAACAAAAACTCGTCTTTTGGAGCAGATTAGTGTCATGCTTGGAGGAAGAGCGGCAGAGAGTTTGGTATTTGAAGAAATGACAACAGGAGCATCAGATGATATAGCCAAAGCCACAGAGGTGGCAAGAACTATGGTTACAGAATATGGAATGAGCAAACTTGGTCCTATGAATTTGGATGGGGAGAGAAAACGTTTCTATGAACAAGCTAACGTGTCCCCTGATATGGCGGCAAAAATAGATGAAGAGGTTAGAAAAATTACAGATGTTGCCTATAAAACAGCAACTACAATTTTAGTAAAACTGCGAGTCAAGCTTGATTTGTTGGCAGAGGAGCTTTTGAAGAAAGAGACGATTGAAGCGGAAAGCTTTATAGATCTTCTTGGTCCCAAAAAAGCTATTGTGCCGGTAAAGAGTTAGCTATAGGCTTAATGCTTCTTTCCAGCTCTTCCATGTTATTCTTATGTTCTCTTTTGCATTTTTATTGTAAGGCTTATCGAAGAGAATATGTTTCCATACAGGTTTCCTCAGGCCTTTGTGTTTAGGCCGATCATCGATGAGGATGTCTCCGTGAATTAGAGTTTTATCTTTTGTAACAATTATTTTTTTCGTCCACTCATATCCCAGATGTTTTTCTACCCAATTGTATTTTTCAAGCACGCAGTTTTCGTATCGGTCAATAGGCTTTGTGCATATAAAAACTTCGTGTCCCAACCTCTGAATTTCTTCGAGTCCTTCTTTTGCGCCTTCTATCTCAGGAAGATTTTGAAAAAAACCGGCTTCTCTTGCGATTTTACCAACGTCGTCTCTTAAATTATTTGGATAATCATCAAAAACAGAGAATGTTTTTCTATCTTTAAGCGGAATATGCGGGTGAGTTGGAAATTTTCTTTGCCAAGAATCAAGAAAGCCTTTTTCAAAATCAGCCAACACTCCGTCCATGTCAACAAGAATTATTTTTCTGCTTGTAATAAAGTTTAGAATGCTTTCAGCTTCTTGGGGAATATTCATGTTGTCAGTATTAAGATAGGTAACCGGAACCCCTTTTTCCTCTAGAAAATTTTTTACTTTTTCATAAGCTTCATGAACTCGGGTCCTGTTTTCAAAACCCATTTTTTTTGAATCTATGGTAAACTTTCCGCTCATAAACTTTCCGTCCTTCTCCTCTAATGATGGTTTTCTTAATTTTTCTCTTCGTATTGCCTCCTTTACACTGCAGTTAGTAATAACCACAAGGCTGGGAAGAGGTATGTTTTGGTTTCTGTGCATATCCCACACATTTTGCATAGTCAGCTCGTTATTTAGAGTTTGATAGGCAAGCGTTGTTGTCTCCCCGCGGTTTGCTATTACAATCTTTTTTAATAGTGTAGGCATAACTATTTCTTGGTAGAGCTTTTTTCGCTGGTTAATTATCACACTTGCCGCTTCTTTATCTCCTTTTTCCTTTGCAAGTAATATTTTTTCCCGATCGTAATTTTTCTCTTTTGTTTCTTCTATAGAGTCAGCTTTTAAGTTTAATTTCTCTAAATCTTTTAGGAGTTGATTGATAATGCTGTCTTTGCCAGATGCGCTTGGACCGTCAACGAGAATAAATAACCCTTTTTTCATTCACAATGTATTATACTCTAATCTTTTCTAATTACCATACGTCTTTAGAATGGTATAATTAGAGGGGAATGAGAATAAAAAAGCATAAAAAATATTCCAAAGAAGATCTTATTGAAAGGATGAGAAAAATTACTCTTTTGCATTCCACAGGAAGCAAGAATTCTGTTTATGTTTACAAAAACGCGAATATTGAAGTTGACTATATCGCTGTGTCAAAAATAGTTCCTTCCCAATTTTATTATCTGGAAAAAGTCTTATCAAAAATCGGAGAGGTTGAAAAAGCCTTGAGAAATCTGAAAATTGATTTGTTTGATCTTGAAGGCCATATAAGCTATCAAACAAATGAGAGTGATTATCGGTTTAGCCTTCTTCCGGTAATAGTTGAGTATCAGAGGGAAGAAGATGGAACCATAAGCCCTATGATACTTGACGGGTTACATAGAGTACTGTTGGCAAGAAAAAAGAATCTCAAAAAAATAAAGGCAGTTAAGATTTCAAATGTCGATCTGGAGCATCCGGTATTTGGACACCCTAATCCTGGGGGATGGGAAGATGTGAAATCAGTAAAAACCGTACCTGATAAAAAAAACAAAAGGCTTTGGAGATTTCCGGTTGATGAGGCTTATAAATACTACAGAGATTTTAACAGCGCTTTTGGTAATGTAGGGAAACCTAGGAAATAGATTATGAAAAAACTTATATTAATTGATGGTAATGCAATATTGCACAGGGCTTTTCATGCTTTGCCTCCTCTTACAAAAAATGGAGAGATTATAAATGCAGTTTATGGTTTTTTCTCTATGTTTATAAAAATATTGGAAGACCAGAAGCCTACGCATATTGTGGTTTGTTTTGACAGGGCGGCACCTACTTTTAGAAAAGAAATGTATGTCGGGTATCAGTCAAAAAGACCTAAGGTGTCTGATGATCTTGTCCCGCAAATAAAAAAAGTCCACGATATTCTGGGGAATGCAAAAATTAGCATTTTTGAAATTGATGGATATGAGGCCGATGATATGATCGGGACAATTTCAGTACAGGCGGTTTCGGGAAAGCTTGACGGACAAATGGAGGTTGTAATAGTTTCAGGCGACCGTGATCTTTTGCAGCTTGTCAACTCTCATGTCAAAATGATTGCTCCTGTGACTGGTCTTACAAATATGATTGTTTATGACTCCGCAAAGGTTGAGGAAAAGTTTGGAATAAAGCCGTCGCAGATCGTTGACTACAAAGCATTGATAGGTGACTCTTCAGATAATTATCCTGGAATTACCGGAATAGGTCCAAAAACAGCCGCAAATCTTCTGAGAGAATATGGAAGCTTTGAAAATATGTATAAGAAAATTGACTCACTTCCTCCAAAGATCGCTGAAAAACTCGTCACCGACGCAGAGCAAGCAGCTCTTGCTAAAAAACTTGCGACTATCGTTATAGATGCTCCAATAAAACTGAGCCTGGAGGAGTGTTCGTTTTCAGATTCGAACTTTCAAGCATTGAAAAATGAATTTGAAAGATTAGATTTTAAGAGTCTTTTGAAAAGACTTGAGCCAAATGGCTCAAAGGAGAAAAAGGAGCCAAAAGAGCCAGAGGAGACAGAGGAAAAAAAGAAGAAAGGAAAGAATCATCAGCTGGGATTCTTATAGTGCTTCCCTTTGTTATCCCGATCGTGCCCTTCTTAAGCGGGGTGAGTGGAGGAATCAAGGTTTGGGTCGAACCTAAAAACAAGTCTTTTCAAGTTCTGGGGTGAAGCATTTATTATAACAAAATCTTCAGAAGTTGGATTTTCTTTAGTTGAAAATGAGTCAAACCAGGCGCCATTTTCAAGATCTTCTTTTAAAAATAAATTTTTAGCGCGTAATTCCAGATCGCCTGCTTTGACTGTGCAGATTATGTCTGGTTGAGTTTTAATAGTTCCTGAAAATTCATTTATACTCGCTGCAATATAAGCTAATGGGTATTCTAATTTAGTTAGCTGAACAGATTCATTTGAAAAATTTAATAAATTAGAGTTGCCAAGAATAAACCAACCGTCTGTTGTCGTTAAACCTACCACTTTTAAGGCTGCCCTACCATGACCGATTCCCTCCACATAAAAAGGCTCTGAAGCAAAAGAATCTTCAAGGCCTTCTCCTGTCCCTAATTCGTCCAGGGTCTTTATATCGCGAAAAGGTGCAAAGTCCTGTCCTAAGCTAACCCGAATCGGCTCTTGATTTGTGAGGTCTTGCTCTCTTTCATTTTTCATAAATGTCCTTTATTAATTCAATGTTGGAGCAATAATATATCAATAAAGTTGGTAAAAAGCAAATAAAAAAGATATAATCAAGCTTAGTGAAGGTGGCTATTATTCATGATTACATTAAGGAATATGGGGGGGCGGAAAGGGTTTTGGAGGCTTTGCATGAGATCTGGCCGGATGCTCCCGTCTATACAACAGTTTATCTCCCTAAGTTTTTAGGTCCGCATAGAGAAAGATTTGAGAAATGGGACGTAAGAACTTCTTTTTTGCAATACATTCCATTTAAGGAGAAACTTATAAGTCCATTTCGTATCCTAGTACCGTTTATGTTCAAAACTTTTAATTTTTCAAATTATGATGTAGTTATCGTATCTGCAACAGGTGCTTATAATCCGAATATTATAAACAAAAAATCATCTACACTTTTTTGCTACTGTCATACCCCTCCGAGGTATTTGTACGGGTTTGCGACAGCAAGAGAATGGAAAAAAAATATTTTTTTTAGGGCGATTGGAGAAATAGCAAATCATTTCCTAAGGCTTGTTGATTTTAGAAGTTCTCAAAACGTCGATTATTTTATTGCTAATTCTAAAAATGTGGCAGGAAGAATTGAGAAGTTTTACAAAAAAGAATCTGTTGTAATTTATCCACCTGTTGACATTGATAGTAGCAAGTATCATGTACCAAGTAGTAAGTATAAAAAAAATACAAAATGCTATTTAGCAGGGGGTAGACTTGCAAGGCCGAAGAATATAGATTTGATAATTGATGCATGCAGGGAAAATAAAATACCTTTAAAGGTTTTCGGAAGAGGATTTGCCGGGTATGAAAATGAGTTAAGAGAGAAAATAAAAGACTCGAGTATAGAGTTTGTCGGTGAAGTAAGCGATGAAGAGAAAATGGAGTTTATGAGAAACGCGAAAGCTTATCTTTTCGCATCTGAGGATGAGGATTTTGGGATAACGCCGGTTGAGGCGATGAGCGTTGGCACTCCAGTTATTGCTTATAAATCAGGTGGCGTAGTAGAATCAGTTATTGATCGTAAAACAGGGGTATTTTTTAGTGACTTAACAGAGGAAAGTTTAAAAAGAGCAATTAAACAATTTAACAATTTAACAATTGACCCTAATGATTGTATAAAACAAGCAAAAAAGTTTTCTAAAGAAAGATTTAAAAGAGAAATTAAAAAATTTGTAGAGGAAAAGGCAATACATGTATCTTAACAGGTATAGTAAAAAAAATATTATTTTTTTAACAGGAATGGCTACTTTTTTCTTTGGATTTGGGGCTGGGGCAATTCTCAACATCTTTCTTTTGGCAATAAACTCTCCTCTTGTTTTGCAATTTAGAACTTCTTTAATGTATATTTCTTCAATTTTGGGAGATGGGATAATATTGCCTGTTGTTAATATGATTGCCGTGTCTTTTCTATTCAAAAATCAAATATTACTGGGAAAATCAGCAGTAATATTAGGTTTGTTTTTTGGCTTTTTGGTCACTAGCTATTTTCATGTTTCCCAAGCGCTTCAGGGTCTTGTTAATTGGTCCATGCCAAAGCCTTGGGAGTGGAATTTTTTGGGAGCATGGCATGCTTTTTATATGTTTTCGGTTGCAAGTCTTCTTAGTGTTTTTTATATCGTTTTGATTTTGGTTTTTAAAAAACAAAAAAAGCTTGCTAGAGAAGCATTTTTTGTTACAGCCGGGATAATATTTTTTCTTATTCTTCTCAAGCTGGATTATATAGGCGCCAGACTAATATGATACTTTCGAACAAGCAGTTTTTACGACTTTGGCTCAATCAAATATTTCTTCAGGTTGGGTTTAATTTGTGTAATTACACAGTTTTACTGCTTTTGGCAGACAGGACCCACTCTCCTTTTATCCAGGCTCAATTTTTTATATCTTTGATACTACCTGCTTTTGTTTTTGGTCTATTTGCGGGTTCGATAGTTGATCTGGTTCCCCGTAAGCCGCTTCTTCTTGTTGCGGATATTCTTCTTTCGGTTTTGTTCTTTTTATATATATTTGCAGGAAACAGTCTTTTTATTTTTATGCTTATCGCTTTTCTTACCGCGTCCTGCGCTCGTTTTTTTATTCCAGCACAAGCTGCAACTATACCTTTGATAGTAGAGCGAGACAAGCTAAATGTCGCCAACGCACTTTTTATCTTTACTCTTATGGGTTCGGTGATTTTGGGCTACATCATAGCAAGCCCAATTGTTGAGCTTTTTGGAGGGCTGGGAACAAAAGGGGAGCTAGCGCCTTTTATATTGAGCAGTATTTTTGTTTTAATCGGCTTTGTGCTACTTCTTGGTTTTAAAGAGGTTAAGATTTCAAAACCAAATACTCCCGCAGGAACGATTTTTAAAAAAACATTTTATCTTTTCTGGCAAACGGTTAGGGAAATAAAGATAAATAGAAATGTTTCTTTGCCGATTTCTCTTTTGATATTTGTAGAGCTAAATGTAGGAATTTTGAGCATTATATTTTTGGAATATGTTAGGCGGTATCTTTATCTGCCTTTAACTTCAGTTAGTATTGTTCTTATGGTTCCCTTGGTTTTAGGATTGGTAGGGGGCGTTGCCATGCTTCCGAAAATTCAAAAAGGCTTAGGCTACAGGCGATCAATATATTGGGCAGTTTTGGGGATTGGTTTTTTGTTTTTGATCTTGGGTTTTCTTCCCGTTTTGGGCAGATGGGATTTTGGAGTGCCCTTAATAAGGTTTTTTTCGGTTGTCGCAGCTTTTGTTACTGGAGTATTAGCGGTAATTATTGCTGTTCAATCAAGAACGATTTTACAGACAAATTCAGACATCCACATGCAGGGTAGAATTTTTTCGTTTCTTGACATAATGATTGCGCTTGTGACGCCTCTTCCGGTTTTGTTTATCGGTTTTACTGCGGATAAGGTCAGCATACCGGGAACTTTTGTTTTTATTGGAATAATGATTATTTCGATGCTGGTTTTGGGAGAGAGAATATTATTCCGAAGAGAAACTGTAGGTACGTAAAACAATATTTGATTCCCCAAGCTCGTTCTCCTATAATACGTATTTCATGGGAAAAGAACAGGAGCAGGGTCAGTCCAGGATTGGGCGTGTAGTCGAGTATTATAAAGACGGTTTTCCTTTTTTGCCGGGAAGCGGTTATTATATTCCAAATCCGGAAATACCAAATAATGACCGTGAAGAAATTGAGCAAGAGATTTTTTCTTTAAGTCAAGAATCGCAGGATATTGAGAATGACAAAACAACTCCTAAAAAAGAGAAGGAGAAAAAACAGGATAGACATGAGCCGTTTGTTAATCCACCTGAATATGATAGAGAAAATCTGTTTGTAAACAACTATGCAGGAGCATATTCCCAAAGGATGGAATTGAATAGGGACAAAGTTGAGAGAGCTCTTCAGACAGCGCATCTTGAAGGTAAGGTTTTTCTTAGCACACTTTCTCCGTCTCGTTCACGATCAGAAGCCCAAGGGAATGAGTTGGCTGCAAAAAGATTTGTTATTTTCGAAAAGAAAACCCAAAAAGCCGAAGAAGAAAATCCATATAAAAGAGTTGTGTCAACTCCCGAAGGATGGAATATTCAGATAAATGACCAGAGAATGGTAGAGGAGCTATCAGAAAGAAGACTGTCTTTGGTAGAACATCAAAAAGTATTTATCAGAGAGTTTAACAGCTTTGTAAAATCTGGAATCCGAGAGTCTGTTTGGAGAGAAAAGTGTTCGAGCGAAAAAGACCCATATTTTAGAGATAAGTTTATGTGGAGCGTATTGCATGGTGGAGTTCTCCCTTTGCCAAATATAATAATAAATCCATCTTTTACGCCTGTCGTTTTAGGGGTAATCTTTGCTACGTATGGTTTAATGAATATCTTTAACGAACTAAACTACCGAAAAATTAGGAGTATTGAAGAGATTCTGAAAGTTGTTAATTCAAGCTTTATACCTCCTAGTTTTTCCCGACATAGAAACATTGATCATCCTCTGGAATATTTTATGCCATATGTTGAAATAGACAAAGTAGCGCGAACTTATTCATATCTTGCGGGGAAGGGGAGAAGATTGGTCAGGGAAGCGGAAGATAAATAAAAGTTGTATTATTGAATCATGCCGGAACTTCCAGAAGTTGAGACTATACGATTAGGACTTCAAAAATATATTGTTGGTAAAACTATAAAGGATGTTGAGGTGAGGCTTAAGAAGATTGTTAGCGGTGACCCCAAAGATATTATCGGCGCAAAAGTTGTTGATGTCAGAAGATTTGGGAAGGGGTTAGTGATTGATCTGGACAATGGTTATTCGATCACATCCCACATTAAATTAACCGGACAGTTTGTCTACAGAGATTCTAAAACCGCGAAATTTAAAATTTCTCCGAAAGTTGGTAAGGAAATTCCAAATAAGTTTACCCATGTTATTTTTAAACTCGATAATGGAATTGTATATTACAATGATGTCAGGCAGTTTGGGTGGATTAAAATAATTCAAAGTTCAAAATTGAAAGATCAAAGTTTTTTTAATGAATTAGGCCCGGAATTTTTTAAAGACCTGACTTTTGACAAATTTTTAGAGACAATTAGTCGCGCTAAAGGACCAATAAAACCTCTGCTTATGGATCAAAAAAAGATGAGCGGAGTTGGAAATATTTATGCAAACGATGCTTTATTTGATGCAAAAATTGATCCAAGAAGATCTGCAAAGCAGATTTCGGATGAAGAAATAAAGAAGCTATATAATGCAATTTTAAAAGTTCTTAAAAAAGGATTAGAACAGGGGGGAGCTTCAGAGCTTAATTATGTAAATGTTTTGGGGCAAGAGGGAGGATATCAGAATCATTTTTTGGTTTACGGACGGGAAAAAGAGCCGTGCCGAGTCTGTAAAACTCCTATTCAGAAAATAAAACTCGGCGGCCGAGGCACATATTTTTGCAGTAAATGTCAAAAATAGACCTGGATTTTTCGCGGTTGCTTTTTAGGGAGTCCTTGTGCTAAAATTCATATTTGGGGCTTACCTCTTTTATGACTGCAAATAGCTATAAAGAGACGGTTGTTATTAAGCTTGGGGGATCGCTTATTGTCCCAAATGGAGGACTCGATATTCCCTACATCAAGAAATTTTATACATTTATAAGAAAACAAGTCGCCGAAGAAAAACGGCGATTTTTTATATTGATAGGAGGAGGAGTATTGTCTCGCCACTATAGAGACGCAGGAGCCGAAGTTACCGGGCGAGAGCTTCCGCCTGAGGATTTGGATTGGCTGGGAATTCACGCGACAAGATTAAACGCCCATCTTTTTCGAACAATCTTTAGGGACTTGGCGCATCCTCGTATCATCAAACACTACGAATTTGTCCAAAAACCGGAAAAACCAATTGTAATTGCTGCCGGATGGAAACCGGGATGGTCTACGGATTATGACGCGGCTATTTTAGCACAGGACTACGGTATAAAAACAATTATAAAAATGAGCAATACTGATTATGTGTACGATAAAGATCCGAACGAATATAAAGACGCAAAGCCACTGCCTCAAGTTTCTTGGAAAGATTACCGCTTGATGGTAGGAGACACATGGAGACCAGGACAACACGAGCCGTTTGATCCGATTGCCGCAAAGCTTGCTTCAGAACTAGGGTTAAAAGTTTTTTATCTGGATGGAAGAGATCTTGAAAATGTACATAAGGCAATAGAGGGAGAGAAGTTTAAGGGAACGATAATTGATTGATTGTTTGATTGTTTCATTGTTGAATATTAACAATGTAGCAATGTAACAATTTAGCAATGTTTTTAAAGTCCATTTCTCTTCAGAATTTCAGAAACTACACAAAATCAGAATTTAACTTTGATAAAAATACCACTCTTATCATCGGTCCAAATGCCTCTGGCAAGACTAATTTTTTAGAAGCTATTTTTTTCCTGTCAAGAGGAGGGAGTCTTAAAACAGAAAAAGATGAACAAGTAGTGCGGTTTGGTGAAGAAATAGCCCGTCTTTCTGGCTTGATTGGCGAAGTCGGGCTTGAGGTTATAATAGCCAAAGCTGGAGGAGAAAGAAGTATAAATCAAAAGAAGTACAAGGTTAATGGAGTTAGTAAAAAAAGAATTGATTTTGTAGGTAATCTTCTTGCCGTGGTTTTTTCTCCCTTGGATTTGGATATGGTCGTTGGCTCACCTTCTTTGAGGAGAAATTTTCTAAACAGTGTATTGGAACAGACAGATATCGATTACAGAAAAAATCTTCTGGAATTTACCAAGGCTTTGCGGCAGAGAAATGCTTTGCTTGAGAGAGTGAGAGAAAGTGGAGTCAGAGATGAGAGGCAGTTTGAGTATTGGGATAGTATTTTGATAAAAACAGGCACAGTTATTACTAAAAAGAGGGAAGAGCTTATAAACTTTTTTAATAACTCCAAAAAGGACATTTTTGACTTTACGATCTTTTACGACAAAAGCATAATCTCAAAGGATAGACTCTCGCAGTATAAAAATGCAGAATTGGGAGCAGGGGTAACTTTGGTTGGTCCACACAGAGATGATTTTTCGCTGCACATGTTTAACAACGAGATACAGACTACCCATGATGTGAAATTCTTTGGATCGCGCGGGCAGCAAAGACTGGTGGTTTTACAGTTAAAACTTTTCGAGCTAGAGTTTATTGAAAAAAAACTTTCCGAGCGGCCAATTTTACTACTTGATGATATTTTTTCTGAGCTTGACAGGGAGCATATTAATTTAGTCCTTGAAATGCTAGGCAAACAACAGACGATTATCACAACGACACATAGAGATCTGGCAGAAGGTGGATTCTTGAAGGAGGCAAGTGTGGTAGAATTGGTTAGTGATGGAAAAATTTAACCCCAGTTTGTTAAAAGAACTATACGAGCCATCAGCGGGTTCTCACAAAGGACAAAACGGGAAACTTTTGGTAATTGGCGGATCAAAGCTTTTTCATGCCGCGTCTTTGTGGGCGCTTAAGATATCCTCGAGAATTGTTGATATGGTTTTTTATTCTTCAGTTACCGAAAACAACGAAATTGTACAAAAAGCAAAGCGTGAGTTTGGAGATGGAATTGTAGTAAAACGAAGCCAAATAGACTCGTACGCAGAAGAAGCGGATTGTATTTTGATTGGCCCTGGTCTTCCAAGATTTGAAGGACAAGAAGAGGGTGATGATGATACAAAAACACTCACTGAAAGTTTATTAAAGAAGTATCCGCATAAAAAATGGGTTATCGATGGCGGAAGCCTTCAGACGATTGATCCTAAGTTTATTCCCAAAAATGCCATACTTACGCCTCATAGAAAAGAGTTCGAGAAGCTCTTCAAAGTCAAAAGTCAAAAGTCAAAAGTTGACGAAGAATATGTTCAGGAGATGGCGAAGAAGTACAACTGCATTATTCTTTTGAAAGGCAAGGAAGATATTGTTTGTTCGCCAACTGAATGTGTAAGAATAATTGGTGGCAATGCGGGGATGACAAAAGGAGGAACAGGAGACGTACTAGCTGGTTTGGTGGCAGCCTTGTATTGCAAAAATGATGCATTTTTGAGCGCGTGCGCGGGATCATATATAAATAAAAAAGCAGGGGAGAAGCTTTTTGAAAAAGTCGGGTATTACTTTAATTCTTCAGATTTGGCGGATGAGATACCAAAAGTGATGAGACATCTGATAATAAAATAAAACGGCCATGGAGCTGGTATGGAAAATAACAAAAACTTTAGAGATAAAATTCCAGAGATACTTATAATTACGCTAGTCATTGGTTTTTATCTCGCTTTCTTCGCTTTTGTAAAAGGAAAAGTTCCTGACGCAGAAACATTAATTTCCATTGCCAAGAATTTGTATGGAGCATACGGGTATTACATTATTTTTTTAGGAGCTCTTTTGGAAGGGACATTTATTGTGGGTTTGTATTTGCCTGGGGCAACGGTAGTGCTTCTTGGAGCAGCTCTATCAAAGACGGGCGTTATTCAGTTTCCCATTGCTTTGGGAATTGGAATAGCAGGTTTTATGAGCGGATATATCATCAATTATTTTTTGGGGAAATATGGCTGGTATCGCGTCTTGAATCATATGGGTCTTAAAAAAGGGATCGATATCGCAAAGGCAAAGCTTGAAAACAACGAGACAAGAACAATTCTTTTGGGATATTTTCACCCAGGCAGCGCTTCTTTTTTATCTACTGCTGCAGGCGTTATGAAGATCCCTATAAAGAGGTTTTTGGTTCTTAGTTTTATTGCGCAGTTATTTTGGAGTTTGGTATGGGGAAGCATCGCTTATCTTTTTGGAGTGACCCTGGTTGAGTTGTTTCTCAAGTATTTTGGCTTCGTGGTGATTGGAGCTGTCGGTATTTGGCTACTCAGAAAATATTTAAAAAAGTAAAACTATCCCTTAGGAAGCTTGAAGCCAAAGTAGGAAAAGATTACTGTAGAAAGGAAGGCAACTCCCATTACGGTCGCAACGTCAAGTTCTTCTGCATATATGATAATAAATGCAGTTGCAAGCCATTGTATTACGATTACTATCGCGACCCAAGGATACTTGCTGTAAAAGTTCAGAAATTTATCCATTGAGATTACTTGTCTATTGCATTATATTCTTTAAACTTTTCTTTGACAAGTTGATATAATTCGGGATCTATCTCAACTAAATAGGCCAGCCAGTTATTCAGCTTTTCTATGGCCTTTTCCCTATTGATTCTTTTAAACAGAGGGACATAATCGTCATCATTTAATAATGTTTCTTCAGGATGAATTATAAGAAACTTTTTCATCTCTTCAGCCAACATATAATCAAAATTTAACTCTTTGGATAAAAACCCGGTTATACTGAGAGTTCTGATAAATAATACAGCCTCTTTTGGAAGCTTTACTTTATATTTTTGTCCAGCCTTTATGATTTGTAAATAAAATACTGTATAGTCTTTTGTCATGTTTTCCAATTCTTTTCTGCCAACAGCAACCAATTTGTTTACTGTTTTTGAAAAATGATGAGAGAGAAGGTAAAATATCTCCTCAAATCTTTTTTCTGAGGCATCAGCAGGGAGGGCGCTTCCTATGATGCTTTTTAGTTCTTCGCTTGAAAAATTTGCAAAATGAAATATTGATTCATGTTGATTTTTAAAATCTTTGGGTTTTAACGAACTAGTGATTGATTTTACAAATGCGGCTTTGTTGTATTTAATAGTATTGCCAACAATGCCAAAATCGATTAGGGCAATTTTATTGTTTTGAAGAAGCAGAATGTTTCCGGGATGTGGATCGGCATGAAAGACGTCATCCATAAAAAACTGTCTTAGAAATTCTTGAGTAAAAATACTTGGTATTTTTTTGATATCTATACCTCTTTTTTTTAGTTTTTCAGGAGTTAGCCTTCCGTCTTTTAGACCCAGATATACTCGGCTCAGAGGAATACCTTCTATATAGTCTTCAACCAAAATTCTTTTAGTTGAGATTTTTGGATATGTCTTTGGTATCACAATATTTTTATTGACTGAGGCATTCTTGCGAATTTTTTCCATGTTGTTAGCTTCAATTTGGTAGTCAAGTTCATTTTTTGTCCAACGTCTGAATTCCCCAGCGAATTCTTTCCAGGGAAGTGCGTCAATTTTGAAGAATATGTCTGCAAAGACAGCAAAAATATAAATCAGCAAGAAATCTATTGCGACCATTTCCTCAATTCCTGGTCTTAGTATCTTGACTATCACTATGTGGTCATCTTCGAGTTTTGCTCCGTGTACTTGACCGAATGAGGCTGAGGCAAATGCTTTTTTCTGAAAATCTTTGAATATTTTTTGAGGAGTTGCTCCAAGTTCTTCAAGGAAAATTCTTTCAACATCCTCATAGGGAAAAGGTTTTACATTGTCAAAAAGGGCGATCATCTCAAGCGAATATTCTTTCGGCAGCACATCGACCCTAAGGGCCAATAGTTGTCCGAATTTAATAAATGATCCTCCTGCTTCTTCGAAGAAGTTCCGAAAAAGTTTTTCCTTTGGTTTTGAATAAAGATTTAGCTTTATTAGAATGTAAATAAAGGAGTATTTGGTTAGAACGCCTATGATATAGATAAATCTGAACATAGATCCTCCAGGAGTCTCAGGATGAAAATGGACTTAAATCCATTTTCAGTTTCTCGCAAAGCCCAAAAAGAAGATAATAAGAACCGTAACAGAAGCATACAAATATAAAGTTGTAGAATCAACGATTTTAAAACCAATTACCAATAGCGATGCTAGCCAGACACCGCAGATTGATAGGCAGACCCAAGGATACCGCATATGGTTTCAGTATATGAAATTAAAATTTCAAAAGCAAACGTAGGCGTATGCTATTGTCTATTTTCCAGTCTTTTTAGGACTCTTGAGAGCTGGATGGTTATAAAGACCGCAAGAGCTGTAATGATTATCGCGTAGATTAAGAGCGAGATAATGCCGCTTTCCTGAGGGAGCCACTTCTTAATATAATTATTGACAAATTCTTGAATCACGCTGTTCCATGCAAGAGCCGCAACCAACCCAAAACCGCTGGTTGTTAACGTCAGCATTTGCCTGACTACTTCAATGTGAAGTCTTTTTTGCGCAGCAGTGGTTTTTTGAGTTTCTTCCGGCATGAATGTATAATACTATGTAACAAGTCAAAAATCAAAAAATAAAAAATCAAAACCAAGTTCAAAGCTAAAAGTTTTTAAACTTTAAACTAGACTTTGATCTTTGCGCTTTGACCTTTGAGCTTTTTATGTATCAGCCTAAGTTTACCATTACTAACAAAATCCTAAAAAATATAGGCATTATCGAAGCCTGTCGTGAAGTTATAGACAATGCGCCGCTTTTGCCCTACTACGAAAAACAATTTCGAGAAAATGCATTGGTAAGAACTGTTCATTATGGCACGCATATCGAGGGAAATGAGCTGAATCTTATCCAGGCAGAGCAGGTTATGCAGGGGGAAGAAGTAGTTGCAAGAGATCGTGATATACAAGAGGTAATTAACTACAGAAAAGCAATGGAATATATTGATAAATCTCAAGTCGATAACTCAAAGCTCAAAGATCAGATTGACGAAAATTTAATAAAGCATCTGCACATATTGACAGTTGATAGAATTCTCGATCCAAAAAAATGTGGGGAATATAGAAAAACACAGGTCGTGGTTAAGAATAACAGAACCCTGGAAGTAGCATTTCGTCCGCCTGGCTCAGAATCGGTGTCAAGACAAATTAAGGAACTTATTGCATTTATAAATGCGTCCCAAAACAAGGATATTCATCCCGTTTTGAAAAGCGGAATTGTTCATTATGAATTAGTAAGAATTCACCCTTTTGTTGATGGAAATGGGCGGGTTGCCAGAGCTTTGTCGACCCTAATTTTGTTTTTGGAAGGATATGATATTCGAAAATTCTTTTCTCTTGAAGAATATTTTGACTTTAACTCTTCGGATTATTATTCGGCGCTGCAGAGCGTTGAGAAAAATCAGGGGGATTTGACTAATTGGCTTGAGTATTTTACAGAAGGATTAGCAATTGAGCTTTCTAAAATAAAAGAAAGGGTGGAGAGGATATCTGTAGACGGGAAGATTAAAGAGAAACTTGGGGGGAAACCTCTTCTCCTAACGGATCGCCAGCTTAAAATTATTGAATATATCCAGCAGGCAGGTTACTTGCAAAATAAATCTTTTGAGCAATTATTTCCAATGGTGTCTGAGGACACGATACTAAATGAATTAAAAGTTTTGTTAAAAAACGGCATTGTAAAGAAGCAGGGAGTAACCAAAGGCGCAAAATACGTGATGGCTTAGAGTTTTTATTGCGTATTAGGTCGGGTTATTGGGGTAATGGTGGTATCCCCAGAAACATCTTTTGAAATTTTTAGCTGATAATCTGCAGTTTGTATGGGACGCAGCTCATTATAGGCAGCCTGAAATCTTGAAAGTATTTGATTTGCGCTTTCTCTTGTATTTTCATCTTGAGCTCCAAGGCTGATCATTTCAGAATGTCCCCGAAGAGGACCAAGCGCGTTGTTAAAGTTATGCTGCAGGGCATTGTTGAGCTCGTTAAGCGTTGGGGTAGTAGAGTCGTTGATAATAATTTCGGATTGGGGAATTTCTTCCTCTTCTTGTCTCTCTTCCGAGAAAACGAAATCAGACCCGCCTATACGTGGAATAATTTTTACCTCTTCAGAATATCGAAGGTTTGATATTAAATCAAGTACTCTCGTGATAGATTCTTCCATTGCATTTACATCGTCATCTTTTACCTGTGGGTTATTCTTGAGATTATTAACATATGGCTTAATCTGTTCAAGCTGCCCACCCATAAGTTTTCTTAATCCAGCGCCCAACGCACGAGCGGTTTCTCTTGGCATTAGTATTTCTTGTTGCTTTATGTTCTCGGGTTTTGATTCTGGCGTTGGATCCATGTTTAAACAGTTTAACAAAAAAATTATTGTGATACAATAGTTGCGTGACATTTGCAATCCTTTCTTCCTATTTCGAAAAGCTGGAAGAGACTTCTTCGAGACTTGCTTTGATTGATATTTTATCCGATCTTTTCAAAGAATCTTCGAAAGACGAGATAGATAAAATTGTTTATCTGACGCAGGGACGAATTGCTCCGTTTTTTGAACCTATTGAGATAGGTATGGCGGAGAAGACAGTCGCTCAGGCATTGGCGAAAGCATATAGTTCTACCAAAGAAGAAGTTCTGATATTGTACGGTAAGGTTGGTGATATGGGTTTAGTAGCTGAGCAACTGTCTAAAAATCAAAAATCAATCCTTCGACAAGCTCGGGACAAAAATCAAAAATTATCTGTAAGCGAAGTGTTTGAAATATTGACAAAAATAGCCAAGACTTCGGGAGAGGGGACGGTTGAGAAAAGACAAACTCTATTATCAGATCTTTTAAAGAAACTCGACCCAGTTTCAGCAAAACATCTGGTAAGAATTCCCCTTGGCAACATACGCCTGGGCATTGGAGATCCGACTGTCTTGGATGGTTTGGCAAAGGCCGCGTCAAACGCGGCTGGCGCAAAATTTGATAGAACCATGGCTAGAAAACCCCTTGAAGGCGCATATAATAGAACTTCGGACTTGGGTCTTATTGCCAAAACTTTGTGGGAAGAAGGTTTGGATTCTGTTCAAAAATTAAAAGTACAGATTGGTAAACCAATTAGGTCAGAACTTTGCGAACGATTGCCAAATCCAGAAAAAGTTTTTGAGAAGATGGGGGAGAGAATCCACGCGACTCCTAAATATGACGGATTCAGAGTGCAAATTCACAAAGATGGCAACAAGGTCTCTATGTTTTCCAGAAATCTTGAAAATATGACGCATATGTTTCCGGAGCTGATAGAAGGGGCCCTAAAACAGGTAAGAGCAAAGACGGCAATTTTGGATACGGAGGCCTTGGCGTACCAAAAAGAATCTGAAGAATTTTTGCCTTTCCAGGAGACAACAAAAAGAAGAAGAAAACACAATATATTGGAGATGGCAAAAAGTCTACCCTTGAGAGCTTTTGTATTTGATATTTTGTATGTTGATGGGAAGTCTCTTATAGATACAGCGCTTGTTGAGCGGATGGAGATATTAAAAAAGACAGTTAAACAAGACGATATTCTTATTCCTTCCCCAGGCAAGATTCTTGATGATCCAAAAGATTTGCAGCTTATGCTTGAAGACTCGATATCAAAAGGTCTTGAGGGAGTAGTAGTTAAAAAAACAGAATCTCCTTATGAAGCAGGAGGGAGGAGTTTTAATTGGGTGAAGCTCAAGAGACACTCTGCCGGAGAGCTGCAGGACACAATAGACTGTGTGATTTTGGGCTATATTTCAGGGAAAGGGAAAAGAACAGCATTCGGAGCAGGAGCGCTTTTAGTCGGGCTTTATGATGATGATAAAGATGAGTTCGTGACGGTCTCGAAAATTGGAACAGGCTTGACAGACGAGGAATGGAGAGAGATCCACAAAAGAGCGGATAAAGTAAAAGTGGATCATAAGCCGGCAAGAGTTAATTCATTGACTATCCCTTCTGTTTGGATTCGTCCTTCAATTGTGATAGAGGTATTGGCTGATGAGATCACGCGTTCTCCTGTTCATACGGCAGGAGCTATTATTAATGATGGAGTGAAGGAGCCTGGCTATGCGCTTCGGTTTCCGCGTTTGGTGTCCTTCAGAGGAGGAGATAAGCGCGCCGAGGATGCGACAACGGTTAAGGAATTAATTAGTATGTACAATCAACAGGGAAAGAAATAAGCATTTAGTCAATGCCTAATCTTTTCATCCATTGATTTTCTGCATAATTATGTAGAAGTTCGTAGGTGTAGATATAGCCAATTATTTTATCGGTTTTTGTTAAATTCATTGTAGGATTAGGGCGATTGCTTTGGCCTAGTTGATATGATTCGTATGTATGTTTAATATTATTCATTAATAAAGGGTTTTCTGCATGAAACCTTTCCAACAATGAATTTATATTTTTCTTTTCGATGAAAGTAATAGTATCTTCTGTTTCAACTCTGTTTAAGTTTCTTGGATCTCGAGTAAATATAGGCGTGTCCATGGAGTATTCTTGTATATATTCAGAGGATGGACGTTGTAATTCTTTTCCCATCTTCTGAGCTTCTCTAGCCAGAAGAATATATACTTCTTGCCCTCCTAAGCTCGTTAAAGGATTGGGTAGGTTTGATAAAAAATTTCGCAGTGGATCTTCTGTTGGTATGCCTGTCTTTACAAATGATTCTGGGTCTGTTTCTAGCCTGGCTCGTCTCAAATCGTCAATTGTATCTCTTTTTACTTGAGGCAGCAACACGTGTGGTATATGTTCTCGTGTTTCCATTTGACGATGATTATACATCATATATTTCAGATTGTAAAACAATTCATTAATCCTAACTATTGAGCTACACTGCTTGTCTTCGTAGTTTCAATCTTAGGGCGTTTTGGATTTCAGAAAGTCCTGTTTGGGGAGACACTTTTATTATAGAACATAACACAACTAATTCTTTTCTTGATCCAGGTTGCCTTGCAAAAACAAGCACCTCTGATGGAAATCCTTCGCTTGAAGCTTTTCTCTCCACCGCTCTTTTAAGCCTCGGGTTATCTTCCTCCCAATCTTGTATTCTTGGCGGAACTACCAGGCCAAATATTTTCCTACGATAAAGGTTTAGGTTTAACCTTGGGTCGTTGCTAAATTCCAGAAGATCGCTTCTAGAAGGTTGGTTTGGGTTGGAAAAATATGCCACATATAACTTAGGAATTGCTTTGCCAAGATTAGGATCAAATCGTCCGCTAATAGGGAATCTATTAATATTGCCTTCGATTCCTGATTCTAGAAACTGATTGACGTGATTTTGTTTTCTAATTAATTCATTGCTCCGGTTTTCATTTTCATTCATGCCTGAATTATACCACCGATGGGCAAGTTTTATGTTAAAATAAATTTATGCATTACGTTGCCGATCTTCATTTGCACTCCAAGTATTCCCGCGCGGTTTCACAAAATATGATTCTGCCAGTGATGGCTGAGTGGGGGAGAAAAAAAGGAATAGATATCCTGTCAGTCTCTGACTGGACCCATCCCTTATGGCTTAGGGAGATAAGAGGACAGCTGGAAGAAGCTGCGGAAGGTTTATACAAACTTAAAGATCAAAACTCAAAGATCAAAAATGATAAAGAGCCATTTTTTTTGCTCTCAACAGAAATAGCCAGCATATATAAACAGGGAAACAAACTTCGAAGAATTCATAATTTGGTTTTTGTTCCAAGCTTTAAAACAGCAGAAAAAATCAACAAAGAACTTATGAGCCGGGGCTGCAACCTTATGTCCGACGGAAGACCGATAATAGGACTATCGTCTAGAGATTTATTGGAAGTAGTTTTGTCTATTGACCAGCAGTGCCTTCTTATTCCTTGTCATGTTTGGACGCCTCATTTTGGGATTTATGGTTCTGCCAGCGGTTTTGATTCGTTGGATGAAGCATTTAGAGATCTATCTTCAGACGTATACGGTGTAGAGACAGGTTTATCAAGTGATCCAGAAATGAATTGGCAGATTAGAGAGCTTAAAAATCGTTCCATTCTTTCTTTCTCGGATGCGCACAGTCCTGGGAAAATGGGGCGTGAGGCAACAGTTTTTGAGCTGGAAAAACCAAGTTACGAGAATATAAGGAGGGCAATCATTCGGTTTGGAAAAGACTCTCGTATTTTGTATACCATTGAATTCTATCCCGAGGAGGGGAAGTATCATTTCTCAGGGCACAGAAATTGCGCAGTTGCAAGGGGGCCTGAGGAAATTAAGAGAGACGGGAATATTTGCTCTAAATGTAAAAGACAGCTAACGGAGGGCGTTTTATACAGGGTCTCGCAATTGGGGGATAATTTATCTACCGAAAATCTTGATACAAAAATGAATTCAAATAACATAAAATGGTATGTGGATAAAACCAAAAATCATCCGCCATATGTAAAGATAGTCCCGCTTTTGGAAATTATTGCGGAGTCCTTGGGATTAACAGTGGGGAGCCAAAGAGTTAAGGCGAAGTTTGATGAACTTTGTCACGAATTTGGTTCCGAGATAGAAGTCCTTTTAAAAACTCCTATCGAATTGGTGCAAAAATCTGCAGGTGCAAAGATAAGCGAGGGCATAGAAAAGGTGCGTGAAGGATCTATTGTAATCGATCCTGGGTTTGACGGAGAGTACGGGAAGGTAAAGATTTGGAATCACAAAGAATCGGTAGTTAAAAGTAAAGAGGGTAAATCGGAAACGCAGATGGGGCTGGGGTTTTAGGTTATGTTTGAAAATCGTGAGCAGGCAGGAATGCTGCTTGCATTGGAAATTGAGAAGAGATTGAAAGAAAGAGATTTTGTTGTTGTGGCGGTCTTGCGGGGCGGGATAGTTTTGGGGAAAGTAATTGCTGACTATTTTGAAGCGCCTTTGGCACCTTTGGTGATCAGAAAAATAGGCGCGCCAATGGAAAAAGAACTGGCAATCGGAGCAGTAGGCCCTAAAAGAACAATTTATTGGGAAAAAGATTTACTAGAGCGTTTACGAGTTGACAATCGTTATAAACGAATTGGAGCAAAAGAGAAGACTTCCGAACTTGAAGAAATTGAAGGCAAAATAAAGGATAAAAAGATTATTGACTTTGCAGATAAAAAGACTATAGTTGTTGATGATGGCGTAGCAACAGGAACAACAGTTATTTGTGCACAAAAGTTTTTGAAAAAAGAAAAAGCAAAGTCAATCATACTTGCTGTTCCGGTAATAGCAGAGGATTCATTTGACAGCGTGAGCAAATATTTTGACAGAATAATAACTCTAAATAAAGTTCGTAATTTTTATGCTGTTGGGCAGTTCTACAAAGATTTTCCGCAGATATCTAATAAAGAAGTATTAAAAATTTTAAATTGATATGAAACTAATAGTTGGCTTGGGAAACCCTGGATCAAGATACGAGAAAACCCGTCATAATCTTGGCTTTATGGTGGTTGAGAAGTTTTTTAAAGACTTTGAGCTTGTCCAAAATACAAAATGGGTAAATGATGCAAGGTTTAGAAGCGATACGGCAGAGATTGTTTGGCAGCCAAAGCACGCAGACGCAGAAAAGGTTATTTTGACGAAGCCAAAAACCTACATGAACAATTCTGGTTTGGCAGCGAGTCTAATTAGCTCTTATTACAAAGTTCCAGCTTCGGATATTTGGATTATTCACGACGACATTGATCTTCCTCTTGGTTTTATGAAAATAAGATTTGGGGGAGGATCTGCGGGGCATAAAGGTATAGAGTCGGTAATGGAAAAACTTGGTACGGAAAAGTTTTGGCGATTTCGTCTTGGCATCGGGGCTCAAAAAGCAAAATGGAAAATGGAAAATGGAAAGTTGAGAGATACTGATGATTTTGTTTTGGGAGAATTCAGGGCGCCGGAGCGGGGAAAGATTAGGGAGCTTATAAAACGAGGCGCAAAAGCGATTGGGATGGGACTTGAAGAGGGATTGGACGCGGCGATGAATAGATTCAATACTAAGTAGTTGGTTTTCTGAAGTGGAGATTATAATAATCTTTTACGCTATTTGATATTTCTTCTTGCGCTTCTGCTGCGACGCCTGCGTCTTGAAGATCAATTAATAAAAGTTCATTAACATCTATTGCTTTGTCGGTTGAGTATCTTCCGTTTATTCCAAAGACGCGGTGTATCTTGATAAGCTCTTCTTTTGTAGGTTCTGACAGGCTTGAAAGATCAATAGATCTATTGCGCATTTCTAGCGGCAATTCTTTGTAGAAAACCGCACCAAAAGCTTCTCTTGCCACACTTTCCTCAGGCGTGCTGTTGTATCCATATAATTGGTTAACTATACCATGATGCCTTATTGTGTTATCAAGTGCCGTTGCCTTTTGAGGTCCTCCGTAAAAACGTCTGATCTGAGGAATAGTTTTGTAAATTCCATCATCAAGACCAAAGCGGTCTCTTGAAAACCTTTTATATATTTCTGGTTCAAGTTCATTTACTTTATTATCGACAAAGTCGATGAGCTCCTGCTCGCGCTCCATAGGTATGGGATATTGTTTTTTTTGTTGAAGACCTTCGACCAATCTTCCGTGAGGAGGAATAACAAGCAGTTCTAGATACTTTTGCAAGGAGCTTTTGATTCTAGCTTGCATGCCTTTTTGATAAGCAAAATTGCCCAGATTTGATTCTGGAAGGCTTAGGACATCCTTTACTGTTTGTATATTATAATTAGTAAATCTTTTAGTTATCTCAGAGCCTCTTTGAAGCAATAGAAGATCATTAAGTTTCTTGTCAAATATGGCCCCTGGCCGGTTGCGGCCATTTAGCTTCTCAGTATAAAGATCATAGCCCAAACTTCCTTCGGGAAAAATGCCCCTTGAAAGAATTATCCATCCTGGGCGGATGAGAGTCTCACCAGATTCTGGATTATGCTGTGATTTGCCTTCAGATTCAGACATAGTACACGCGTATTATACCACGAGTTATTGTATAATTGCCTTGTGCAGTCCATAAAACATGTCCTTAAACATTTTGATCCAATAAAAGATAAATATATCAGCCGCGAGTTTCAGTCCTACGGCATGCATCTTGCTGAAGAATTGGACGATTATAAACACAGGGGTTTGTACATCAAGCTAGCCAAAATAACGCATCGCTCTATTCTTGAAAAAGCATTTTCTTTTGCCATAGACAGTAATGCAAAAAATAAAGGAGCGCTTTTTATGTGGAAGCTTAAGCAATTAAAAGGAGAAAAGAAGGAGTATAAGAAATGACTTCAAACAAGATTATCGCGGGAGCTGTTTTTGTTTTGTCGATTGTTCTATCGGTTGGTTTTTTTGTATTTAATGATTTTTTCGCCGGCTCAAGATCTTTGGGATTGATTGGGATCTTTATCATAAATTTTGTTTCACACGCGTCTTTTTTTGTTTCAGGACCAGCATTTCTGACAGTTGTAGCAGGCGGAAATTTGTATCCTCCGATTTTGGTGGCTTTAGTTTCTTCTTTTGGGGCAACTCTTGGGGAAACTATCAGTTTTGCTTTTGGAGCTTCTGGCAGGCATCTAGCGAATCATAAGCTAAAAAACAAAAAATGGTTTTATATCTTAAGTATATACTTTAAAAAGTATGGAGACATTATCTTGTTTGTATTCGCGTTGGTGCCCAATCCATTGTTTGATGCAGTCGGGCTTGTTGCTGGTATTTTTGGGTATAATTTTTTTAAATATTTTCTGTTAGTCTTGGCGGGCAGATTTATAAGATACTTTCTTTTGGCAAGTTTTGGCGCAACACTATAACAATTGATCTATGAAAACAGCGCGTATTTTTATCTCAGGTTTTGTGCAGGGAGTTGGATTTAGATATTTTGTTAAAAAAAATGCCCAAGATTTAGGTTTGACCGGATGGGTGAGAAATACTCCTGATGGCAGAGTCGAGGCATTCCTTCAGGGGTCAGAAGTGGATATTGAAAAGATGATTAAGCTTTGCCGAAAAGGACCATTCTTGTCAGAAGTAAAAGATGTTGGAGCAAGTTGGGAGGATCAAAGAGAAGATCTCGAGGGATTTAAAATCTTGCAATATGGGTGAAATGAAAGAAAAGAAAGTATTATTGGTGGTAAGCGAGAGGGGATATACGTGGGATGAGGTAATATATCCTTATTTGGAGTTTCAAAAAAGACACTGGCAAGTGGTATTTGCAACGCCAACAGGTGGAATTCCTAATGTTGACCCCCTAAGCGTTGAGGTCAGGCTTTTTTGGAATTTGTTTGGCTTTGGGACCTCAAAAAAAGTTGCACCAAATTCAGAAAAAGGAAAAGAGATGCTGGCAATATTGAGAAAGCCGCTTGATTTGAGAAAGGCAAGGGCGGCAGACTATGATGCCATTTTTGTTGCAGGCGGGCACGGGGCATTGTTTGATCTGAATAAAAATATAGATCTTCACCGTTTGATCCTAGAATTCGACAACGCGAGAAAGCCGGTAGGACTTCTTTGCCATGCTTCTTCAGTACTTGCCTTCATGCAAAAAGACGGCAAGCCTTATTTGCATGACAGGAGAATTACCGGATTTCCTACTGCGTGGGAGCATTTTGTTCTTAAAACAGGCAGAGTTTATAAAGATTTTTTGCCTATGCCTATTTGGACGGGGAGAGAAATAGATAAGGCAGCAACGAGGCGATCGTGGTTTGACAGAATTATGGAAGTGCTAAATCCCTGGTATACGATTCAAGATAAAAATCTTATAACTGGAGTAGGTCCAAAAACAGGATCAAGACTCGCGCGCATTGTAGCAGAGTATAATTAATGTGGCAGCTTCTTATTAGTTAGCTTTTTAGTTATCCTTGTTCCTGAAAGATTTTATCGTGGAATTCCCAGAATTTTCCTTGTTCATTTGCGCACTCCGATGCTAAAGCAAACGGTTGAGCAAGCGGATGGAAGGGGAGAGGATAATGTCTGTAGTACATTACTACTTTTCCGGTGTCGATGTATTCACTTTTGATCTGAGGAAAAGTGCCTGTGAAAAATTGTCTACAGAATGGACATTCGAAATCTGAAAATTCAACTATGGTTACTTTTGCATTTTGGTCGCCAAGTGGCGGCAGAAGGCCATTATCAACAGAAACTTTTGGTTGATCTCCGCCAGGAGACTGTTCTTGAGCAAATGCTTGTTTTATAAAAATAGAATTGTCTTTAGAGTTATTTGATATGGCTAATTCTTGATCAATAATGGTTTTGAAGTTTTCGAAAGGCTGGGCTCCTACTATCATCGTGCCGTTAATAAAGAAGGTGGGAGTTCCGCTGACTCCCGCTGTTGCAGCATCTTGCAAATCTTTGTCAACATTGCTCTTGTGTTTTTCTGAGTCTAGGCAGCTATTGAAGTCATTTGTATTAAGTCCTAAGTCTTTTGCCCATTGTTTCATGTCTTCATTTGTTATAGTAGGTAGTTGATTTGGAGCTGTTTGAGCGGGGGAATCTTGATTAGGAGTATTGGACGATACTCCTTTTTCCAGATATGAAACTTTGGTAGATAAAGAACCTAAGAAAAATGCCGCGATAAGAAGGAATCCAAAAAGGATGGGCATGTAGAAGCTGCTTTTATTTCGCATGACTTTTATATACTACTAGGAGTTAATAGTACTTGTCAATAAGTATTACTCCTTGATATACTTAAAGCCAAATATGGATCAGGATAAAATTGATATTTCCAAACTTCCCAGGAAAGAAAGAAGAAGAATTCTAAGAGAACAAAAAAAACAAATGAATGCATCACAGCAAAAGAAAGGCATGGTTAAAAAATGGGGTGCTATAGCAGCAGTTTTAGCCTTGGTTGTCTTAGGAGGTTGGTGGTTTTATACAGAGGCTTCAAAACCAATGCCTGGAGTTGAAGTAGAGGATCAGGGCAGAGATCATGTCTCCAAAGAAGAATGGGAAAAATTCAAGTACAATTCAAACCCTCCAACATCTGGTCCCCATGATGTAGTATGGACAAAGCCTGGAGTTTATACCAAACCTCAGGGAGATGGACACTTGATACATAGCCTTGAACATGGATACATTGTCATTTCGCACAACTGTGAAATTAAAGAGCAAGAATCAATCCTTCAACAAGCTCAGGATAAAGATCAAAATGATCAAAACGAAGGAACGGAAAGCGCAGAGATAAATAAAGAATGTTTGGAGTTTGTAGAAAGTCTAAAAGAAAGAGTGAATAAGGATTCCTGGAAGCTTATTCTTGTTCCTCGGCCAAATATGGATACAGAATTTGCTTTGACTGCTTGGACAAGGATAGAAAAGTTTAACATAGAGGATGCAAATATGGACAGAGTAGAGAGCTTCATAAGCTCTTTGCGAAACGCCGGCCCCGAACAGACGATGGAGTAGCTCTCAGCTTTACTTTGCCTCGGAAACCATATAAAATGTAGTATTCTTTATGGATAATTTTCGGCTTTCAAGACTTTCCAATCTTTTGATTACCGCGTTTGAGAATGAGCACAAGCAGAGCCAAACTCAGAACGGGATAAATGTAAATCCTTTTGTTTCAGAAATCGCGACGTGGTATGAACGTCTTCGAAACGTGATGGATTACCGCGAAAAAGAAGTAGCAAGACGAGCGGCGATTGAACGGATCCTCAAAAGACGGCTTATTTTTGGCGGAGATGGAGAAAAGATAGCTGGACCTCTTATCAGAGAGCTTCTTTGGGCCCGATACTTTCCAGACAGCAGTATTACCGAAAATGAAGTTTCAAAAGTTGCGAAAATAATCGATCTTTACCTTGAGCTTCGCGAAGAGATTATAAACAAACGACTACACAATATCGATACAGACGGGCTTATCTACCAGCTTCTTTCTTCAAGGATAGAGATAATGCTTAATAAAAATAGAGACATTGACCGTATTTCAAATTTTATCTTCCATATTTTGAAGCAAAACATTATTATTACCGACGATAAGAAAGAGAACAAAGACATTCAGGTATTTATCGCAATACGGCGGACTTTTGCCAAAGACGACCGCGCATTTTTGTATTATCATTTATTCGATCAGTATTTTGGAGAATTGAATGACCATAATTTACCAAAGGTTGTCTCGAATTTCAGAGATGGATATCAAGAGGTTACCAGACAACTAAATTACAAACTAAAAGATAGAATTGCTTCTTATGTCAAAAAAGAACTCCCGCCGTTTTTGATTTTTGGGGATGTTATGCAAAGACAAAGAGGAGAAATAAGAAGCCTTATAAAGGATACTAAAAAATTTCAGGAGGTTATTTACAAGACTGCTGGAGTTCGTTATAGAACTATTAAGGACAAGGTGCAACGTGCGATTATTCGAGCAGTCATATTTATTCTTCTTACTAAGTTTGTTTTCGCGTTTTCTGTTGAGGCGGCATACGATAATTTGTTTTTGGGAAGGATCGCATGGGTTCCTATTGCTATTAATATTTTCGTTCCTCCGTTTCTTATGGTAATAGCAAGTTTGCTTATTAAAACTCCAGACAGGAGAAACACCAAAAGAATTTATGATAGGATTTTAAACATTCTTTCCCATGATGAGCCTACTCTAGGCAGGCCGTTGGTTTTAAGCCTAAGACCGGATAGAAGACACCCGATTCTTAATACGATATTTATGCTGCTTGGGTGGGTAGCGTTTGTTTTGAGTTTTGGATTTATTATTTTTATTCTCTCAAGGCTTGATTTTAGCATCGCAAGCACCGGGATATTTATATTTTTTATGGCAATGATCGCTTTTTTTACGTACAGAATTTCTCAAACTGCCAGAAGCTATACTGTTGAGGAAAAGCCGGGATTATTCGCTCCCATTTTTGATTTTTTCTTTATGCCTATTATAAGATTGGGGAGAGGGTTGACAGAAGGACTCTCGCAGTTAAATGTTTTTATATATATTTTTGATTATCTCATCGAAACGCCCTTCAAAGAAATCTTCCGCTTTCTGGAACAATGGTTTTTCTTCCTGCAGACTAAAAGGGAGGAGTTGGGGTAAAAGTTGAAACTTGCTAATTGACCTCAAAAGAGTTATGATCTCTTTGATATGACAATAAAGCGAAAATGGAAAGTTAATGTTCCAATTCTTGGTCTGGAATTTGATAGATCTAGAATTTTAAGGAAAGGACATACAGAAAAAGTTGTAGTTAATGGACTATACGGAGACGGTCGTGATAGAGCGGATACAAGATATCGTCTAAGAGTTTTATCGGATGATAAGATTTCAATGGAAGAGCTTGAAAAGCGAACAAGGAAAATTGTAGGATCTCAAGATTTTGTTCATTTTTTTAATGGCGAGGTTTCCAACTTTGAGGATTTACCAGATGCGCCATATATAAAAACTTACGAACAGGATGAGATAAATACGAGATTGCTTCATCATGGCTATGATGATAAGCTTTACACCTTAAACAGGGGGCCTTTAGTTGGGATAACAAGATCTGTTGGTGGCAAAAAGATTGAGATTGAATGGGAACCCACTCTACCTTCTCAAGCAAGAAAATAATTCGCGAAGCACATGCAAAATTGTATACTAATTTAGTAGTCTCGGAGTAGAAATTCTCCTGACTTTTTAAGGCTGTAAATCATCACAAATTCTGCCCCAGCGAAAATTGCGCGGGTTTTTAACCTCAAGCTCAGATTAATATTGTGATTGACAGAGAGAAGAGCGGTTTGGTATGCTGGACTAATTATGGCTGATACAACATTCACCGATGCTAATTTTGACCAGGACGTATTAAAGAGTCAAATGCCTGTTGTTGTTGATTTTTGGGCAGTATGGTGTGCGCCGTGTAGGATTGTTTCTCCGATCATAGAAGATCTTGCTAAAGAATATGAAGGAAAAGTAAAAGTTGGGAAGCTCAACGTTGATGAGAATCAAAATATGGCTTCTAAATATGGAATAATGAGTATCCCAACTGTTATGATTTTCAAAAAAGGCGAGCCTGTAAAAACAGTTATTGGAGCTCAGGGGAAGGATAAGTATAAGAAAGAGATTGAGGAAGTCTTGAGTTCATAATGTCATTCTGAACGAAGTGAAGAATCTAGATCCTTCGTTACACTCAGGATGACATTTTTTATATGTACGATGTTATTGTAATAGGCTCCGGCCCTGCAGGTTTGACAGCCGCTATTTACACCACGCGTGCAAACCTCAAAACGCTTGTTATAGCTGGCGTGAAGTGGGGCGGGCAGTTGATGTTGACAACTTTGGTTGAAAACTATCCCGGATTTCCTGAAGGCATTCAAGGACCGGATCTTATGATGGCAATGAGAAAACAGGCGGAGCATCATGGAGCAGAGATAGTTGATGCGGATTTCACCAGTGCGGATTTTTCCAAAAGACCGTTTAGCATTACAGCCGGGGATAAAACATATGAGGGGAAATCAGTAATTATCGCAACAGGCGCTGATACCAAATGGCTTGGGGTTCCCGGGGAGAAAGAAAAAATAGGACGAGGGGTTTCTTCTTGTGCCCCTTGCGACGCGCCATTTTTCAGAGAAAAAAATGTAGTCGTTGCTGGAGGAGGAGACAGCGCCATGGAAGAGGCTCTTGTTTTGACAAAGTTTGCAAATAGCGTGACTGTGATTCACAGACGCGATGAGTTTAAGGCAAGTAAAATCATGCTTGATCGAGCGCGTAAAAATCCAAAGATAAAGTTTGTAACAAATACGGAAATTGTGGAAGTGTTGGGACAAGACAAGGTAGAGAAGGTGAAGCTTAAAAATAACCAAACAAACGAAGTGACAGATTTGCCAGTTGATGGAGTATTTGTAGCCATAGGACATATGCCGAATACTTTGGTTTTCTCTGCCAAAGGCCCGCTTCGCAGCGAGGCGAGCGGATCTGCCTTTGGCCGAAAAGACATAGAGCTTGATGAACAAGGATTTATTAAAGTTCACGATCATACAAGAACAAATCAAGAAGGAGTATTTGTCGCAGGCGATGTTCATGATGCTAGATACAAACAAGCAGTAACTGCGGCCGGATTTGGCTGCATGGCAGCTCTGGAAGCTGAAAAGTGGCTTGAGAACCAATCATAATTTCTTCAAAATACTTTTTTTGATATCATGTCTTCATGTGGTTTTTCTATAGCCTTTCTTTTGCCCTACTGTCCTCTTTTGGTATATTCATAATCAAAAAACTAAGCAAAAAAATCGATTATCTTCCTCTTCTATACATTTTTCTGATTTTTAATATTCCTCTGACTTTTGTGCTTGTTTTATTTATAGGAGGTATTCCAAACACAACTTCCGATTTTTATATTTACATGGGACTCTCGGCTTTTTTGGACACAATTGCATTTGTCTTGGCATTTTTAGCAATCAGTAGATCTGATATATCTCTTCTTTCTCCGATTGCGGCTTTTAGTCCGGTTTTCACAACAATTATTGCGGCATTTACCTTAGGAGAAGTTCCTGATGAGAAAAAATTATTCGGCATTCTTATTGTAATTTTGGGTGTTTATCTTTTGAGCGTATCTCAAATAAAGAAAGGGATTCTAGTACCCTTTAAAGGTATTTTTACAAATAAGTCGGTTTTGTTTTTCTTGGTTTCTAATCTGATTTGGGCTATTACGCCGATTTTACAGAAAAAAGCTATTTTTGAGACAAATCCTCAAATTCCTTTGTTTGCCTCTTTGATAGGCATGTGTTTTGGTTTTGTATTCCTCACGCCTTTTGCCGCAAGAAGGGCTTTGGGATTTGCTAGGGAAGTAAAAAGCAATATGAAGTGGTTTTTGGCAAACGGTATAGGAACTGCCTTTGGGCAAGCCGCGGCTTTCACTGCTTTTTCTCTTGCATATTTAGGATATGTTACATCTGTTTTTAAGCTTTCAATTTTGTTTACTATAATCCTCGGAGGAGTTTTCCTCAAAGAAAAAAACATAAAAGAAAGACTTCTTGGCGCGGCAGTTATGGTTATAGGAACAATTTTACTTGCTCTTCCGTAATTTAACTTCACCGTGTCAGACGCGGCTTCACGAAAATACCAACGATCGGGTCGAAAAAACGATAGGCTGAATTTGAAGAGCAATACAGAGCATTGGTTGATCCTAATACAAAACTACAATTCTGATCTATTGACAGGCTGAATTAGCTTGTGGTAATATTGACACTGCAAGAGCGAATCGTTTTATGCAAAGAAATTATCATAAAGTAATAAATCACCCGTTGGGGCTTTTATTGTCTTCGTGAAACGATTCCTCTAGTTTGGCAGCAAGAAATTAAGTAGATAAAGCAAGCAAGTTTTTTTTGTGGATGACGAGGGAAGGGCCCGAAGTTTACCTGGTTGAACGCCTCGTTTGCAACGAGGAGGCAAGGGGTTCGATTCCCCTCGGGTCCACAATTTAAAATTAAAGATTTATGTTTTGGGGCAAGCCCCCTAGCAAGAGGGGGTTTACCTTAAAGCATAAATGAGTTGGCTCCTTGACAAGTGAAGAGAAGTAGAAAATTTTAAATAGTCTACTCATAACGTCGACAATGGATGCCTGGGAGATTTTGGCCGAGGAAGGACGCATATGGCGGCGATACTCGTCGGGTAAGTGTCATAAACTTTTGATCCGGCGGTTTCCGAATGGAGCAATCCCTCCGATTTTTCATCGGAGAACCAAGTATAAAAATATAACCGTAAGGTTGTATATAGTGTTTGGTGGGGCACGATGTGAACTGAAACATCTAAGTAACATCAGGAAGATAAATCAAAACGAGATTCCCTAAGTAGCGGCGAGCGAAACGGGAACAGCCTAAACGGTCGATTCGTCGACCGGGTTGTAGGGCAGGCGATATTTGATGAGTTGATCGTAGCAGAATGATCCGGAATGGTCATCCAAAGAGAGTGAAAGGCTCGTAAGCGAAACGAAAAACTCCAATAGTCTGTACCTAAGTACCATGGGGCACGATGAAACCCTGTGGGAATCTGGGACGTCCACGTTCCAAGGCTAAATACCAAAATCTACCGATAGTGAACTAGTACCGTGAGGGAAAGGTGAAAAGCACCCCGGGAGGGGAATGAAATAGACCTGAAATTGTCGACTAACAAGCAGAGAGAGCTTGTCGTAAGACAGGTGATCTCGTGCCTATTGAAGAATGAACCGGTGAGTTATCCTTATGTGCGTTAGCTTAATTCTGCATAGCAGAAGTAGGCGTAGTGAAAGCGATCCCTAATTGGGATATTTTAGTACATTTGGATAGACCCGAAACCGGGTGATCTAACCTTGAGCAGGGTGAACCCCGATGAAAATCGGGGGGAGGTCCGAACCCGTGGATGTAGCAATATCTTGGGATGACTTGAGGTTAGGGGCAATATGCCAATCGAACCCGGAGATAGCTGGTTCTCCCCGAAATATATTTAGGTATAGCGGTCGTCTCCACTTTCTAGGGGTAGAGCACTGAATTGCTACTGGCGGCGCAAGCCGTTGGAGCAAATCAAACTCCGAATACTAGGAAGTTACGGCGAACTAGTCAGACTGGTCGGGCTAAGCTGATCAGTCGAGAGGGAAACAACCCAGATTCTCATCTAAGGTCTCTAAATAAAAGCTAAGTTGCGAAGGAAGTCAAAGACCATAGACAACCAGGAGGTTGGCTTAGAAGCAGCCATCCTTTAAAGAAAGCGTAACAGCTCACTGGAGGATGGTAGTTGGCGCCGAAAATGTATCGAGGATTAAGCTTTTTACCGAAGATGGAAACCCGCCTTTGGCGGGTGGTAGGGGAGCGTTCTGCGTGCAGTGAAGCTGAATCGTGAGATTTGGTGGAAGGACGCAGAAGTGAGAATGCCGGTATGAGTAGCGAGAGTCCCGTGAGAAACGGGACCGCCGAAAACCCAAGGTTTCCTGTGCAATGTAAGTCAGCACAGGGTTAGTCGGTCCTAAGGGTGTTTCCTGTTTTTGGGATGTAACCCGATGGACAAGTCGTTGAAATTCGACTACAGGATATGCGTATTCCAAGGGGATGACGAAGGTGGAAGAGTCAAGTCTGCCGCAAGGCAGGTTCAAGCAGCAAGATAGGGTAAGCTGGAAAATCCGTTTATCTGATTAATCGAGCTGTGATGGAGAGTTTTCCGATTCATCGGAGGACAATTTGGTAGCTTTCAGCTTCCAAGAAAATTCTCATTGGGTCCGCCCGCAAGGGTGAGACAAATGCATATTTTACCGTACCGCAAACCGACACAGGTGGGTTGGTCGAGAAGACTAAGGCGATCGAGAGAAAGGTGATCAAGGAACTCGGCACAAAAGCTGGGCGTAACCTTTGGGAGATGCCCTGCCAGGTACTATACGGTACCTGGTTGCAACAAAAGAGTGCTTAGCGACTGTTTATCTAAAACACAGGTCCCTGCAAAACCGAAAGGTAAAGTATAGGGGCTGACGCCTGCCCAATGCTGGTAAGTCAATGATGGTGAGTGATGTCGCCGTAAGGCGACTGAGCTTGTTATCAAAGCTCCAGTGAATGGCAGCAGTAACTATAACTGTTCTAAGGTAGCGAAGTCCCTTGTCGGGCAAGTTCCGACCCGCACGAATGGCAGAACGACTGAGCAACTGTCTTGATCATCTACTCGGCGAAATTGAAATGGCTGTGAAGATGCGGCCTAGTTGTCCTTGGACAAAAAGACCCCAGGAGCTTTACTGTATCTTGGCATTTGAGAGTTTATTTTCCATGTTTAGCGTAGGTGGGAGCCCCGATTTAATCGGGGCGACGATGAAACACCACTCTTGAAAGTGAGCAATCATTACCCCTATGCCGCAAAAAAATCCGGCAGGGGAACAGTGCCTGGTGGGCAGTTTAACTGGGACGGTTGACTCCTATAGTGTAACGGAGTTGTACAAAGGTTGGCTACTCGCCGATGGAAATGGCGAGGATAGTGCAAAGGCATAAGCCAGCTTGATAGTGAGGCCTACAAGCCGAACTAGTGCGAAAGCAGGTCTTAGTGATCCTCCGATTGCGTAGTGGTACGCACGGAGCTTAACGGATAAAAGCTACCCTGGGGATAACAGGCTGATCGCTCCCAAGCGTCCATAGCGACGGGGCGGTTTGGCACCTTGAATAACATCGGGGCGCCTGCAGAGTAATCTGCAAGTCTGGTTATTCCAAACACATTTAGAGAGTGTGTTGGTTTTAGTAAATTGACTAGTCAAAATCGGTGAACACCAATATCCCGAACACATATTGGTCAATACCGAGGTGATGCAAAAAGAATGGTCCTAGCGATCCTTTTCTGCAGAACCGTATCGACTTCTATATTTAGTTAATATAAATATAGAGAGGAAAATTTTTGTTCATATAAAAAATATAATTTTCCTAAAAAGCTAGCCCCCGATATACATCGGGGTGAAGGTATAGTCAGAGCGCTTGGCAACAAGAGCGCGATGTCGGCTCATCCTATCCTGGGGGTGGAGAAGCTCCCAAGGGTCGGGCTGTTCGCCCGTTAAAAGGGTACGCGAGCTGGGTTCAGAACGTCGTAAGACAGTTCGGTCTCTATCCAGGACAACCATTGAGATTTGAGGAGATCCGATCCTAGTACGAGAGGACTGGATTGGGGGAATCCCTGGTGTGCCAGTTGTGGTCGAAACTTCGACCGCATTGCTGGGTAGCTATATTCCCAACGGATAACCGCTGAAAGCATCTAAGTGGGAAGCCGTCTCCAAGATTAGATCTCGTTCCGATGCAAATCGGGATAGACCCCAGGTAGACTACCTGGTTGATAGGCGGGCGGTGGAAGCACTGTGAGGTGTTAAGCTTACCCGTACTAATGGTCAAAAAGGTAGATTATTTAAATTTTGCTTCTCTTCGCTTTTTAGGGAGTCAAACAAAGTTGTTCCGGTGGTTTGAGCGAGCTGGTACTACCTGATACCATTCCGAACTCAGAAGTAAAACGGTTCAGCGCCTACGATACTGGGATTTATCCTGGGACAATAGGTCACTGCCGGGCTTTTTATGTTATAATTAGATATCTTAAATTTTAAGAAAGGTGGAAATGATGGGTGGCTACAATAAAATCAAAAATCAATAATAATACTTCTTATTCCGCTGGCGCAACTACAATGGCAGAGCTAATGAAGTCTGCCAGAGTCAGCTTTTCAACATACCACAAGGGCGACGAAGCGTCTGGGATTATTACTAAGCTAGATAAATCTGAAATTTTAGTCGACATTAATGCCAAGACAGAGGCGGTTGTCTTGGAGAAAGACAAAAAAATCTTAGGGAAGATATTAGCTTCAGTTAAACTCGGAGACAAAGTTTCGGTAAGGATTCTGAATCCGGAAGGGGAGATGGGTAATCCTGTTGTATCGATGCGTAAGTTTGTTGATGACATGGTTTGGGACAAGCTTTATAATCTAAAGAAGAACCAAGAAGTTTTAGATGCGACTGTTAACTCTGTTACAAAAGGGGGCTACTTAGTTACTGCTCTAGATGGGGTTTCGGGATTTTTGCCAAATTCTCATATCTCAAATTTGGAGAATCCAGGGGATTTGATTGGCAAAAAAATAAAAACGGTTGTTCTTGAAGCTAATCGGGAGCTTCGCAAAATTATATTTTCTCAAAAGCAAGTGTTAGGAATTGATGATTTTAAAAAATCTGTAAAAGGATTGAAAGAAGGGCAGGAGATTGAGGCTGTAATAACAAATATTGCCTCATTTGGCATATTCCTTTCTGTTTCCGTTGAAAAAAGAGTTGTGGAAGGATTTATTCACGCATCTGAGATTTCATGGGAGAATATAACCAATGTCCCCGAGGAGTTTAAAGTCGGGAGGAAATTAAAAGCTGTCGTTACAGGATTTGATGAGGAGTCAAGAAGAGTGCAATTATCAGTCAAGAGATTAACCCCTGATCCATTTGAGGAGAAGATAAAGGAATTTACTGAAGATAAAAAAATAAAAGCAAGCGTCACAAAAATTATTTCCTCTGGTATTCTTTTGGATTTAGGAGAGGGAATAATGGGTATAATTAAAAAAGAAAAAATACCTGCAAATATTACTTACAAGGAGGGTCAGGAAATTGAGGTGACCGTATCAGGTGTTGATAAGAAAAGACACAGAGTGGATGTCGCACCAGTCCTTCTTGAGAAACCGATTGGATATAGATAGAAATTGATTTAGAGACAACCTTAATGTCAGAATTATGTCACGCAAAATTGCTATTTAGGCTTATAATAATTCTTAGCAACCAACATGAGTATTAGAGAGGTTGAAAGTTCAATTTTGGACTTAAGATTGGAAGATGACATGCTTGAGACTCCAGGCATGTGTCGTTATGCCGCAGAAAGAATGTTGTATGTTGCAAACGAGTCCAATTTAGAGGAGCCGAGAGCAAATATCGAAATTTTAGTTTGGAGAAAGGCTTCTTCAACAGAGAAAGATATTCATTATGCGCTAAAAGCATCAAGTCCTGATGGAAAAATAATTTTTAATCCCAATCCTTCACCATTATTTCCGCAATATGTAGGTCCGGTTGAGAAAGCACCAGGATATATTCCTCAAATGACAGTTACTAAAGAAATATTATAAACAATTCTATTTTCCAATTTCTTATTTCTAAATTATACTAAAACAGCTATAATGTAGCTGGTGAAAAAATCAAGCACAGCATATGTTTGTCAGGAATGCGGGTACGAATCTCCCGAATGGTTGGGTAAATGTCCTGAGTGCGGGATGTGGAATTCTCTTCGTGAATTCAAAATTCCAGCCTCCGCCAAGACTTCAGCGGGCAAGCAAATCTCATCCGTTTCTCAAAAGCCCAGGAAACTTGGAGAGATTGGTTCTCATTCCGTAAATAGACTGTCAACCGGATTTTCGGAAATGGATGGAGTTTTGGGAGGGGGAATTGTAGCAGGATCAGTCATACTTTTGGCAGGAGATCCGGGAGTTGGCAAGTCGACGCTTTTATTACAGATAGCTTTAAATCTGAGTTTATCCAAGGTTCGCTCCTCCTTAAATTCTTCGGTTCTGTATATTTCCGGCGAGGAGTCGGGAGAGCAAATAAAGCTTAGAACAAGTAGAATTTACAAAAACCATAAGGATATTGAAAATGTCTATATTCTTTCTGCGACCAATACCGATCTTGTCCAAGAGGCTATTGAAGAGTACAAGCCAGGCTTGGTAATTGTGGATTCGATTCAAACAATGGAGTCTGAGAACGCAGGAGGTTTGTCGGGCAGCATTTCGCAGATACGCTACTGCGCCTCTCTATTTATTAAAATTGCTAAAACACAGAATATTCCCATCATTATTGTTGGCCATGTAACAAAAGAAGGAATGGTTGCAGGCCCTATGGTTTTGTCTCATATGGTTGATACAATCCTTTTTTTGGAAGGTGAAAAATCAAGCAGTATTAGAATATTGAGAAGTTTTAAGAATAGATTTGGTCCAGTTGATGAAGTCGGAATTTTTTCTATGGAGGCTGGTGGTATAGTGCAATCTAATTCTATCGAGCAACTTTTTTTAACAAAAAACTTACCAAAGAACGTTACAGGAAGTATTATTTCAGTTGCAATGGAAGGAAGCAGGGCTTTTTTAGTTGAAATACAAGGTTTGGTCGTCTCTTCAAAGATTCCGATACCGCGTCGAGTTTCTTCCGGAATTGATTACAAAAGGCTGGAGCTGATTTTGGCAGTCCTTCAGAAACACTGTAATATTCCGTTAAGCGGAATGGATGTTTTTGTGAATGTGGCAGGGGGATTAAAGATTTCAGACACAGCGGTTGACCTTGGTATTTGTCTTGCAATTTTTTCAAGTTTTAAGAATATTTCTTTATCGACCACTGTTGCAGTATCAGAGGTAGGTTTGCTTGGAGAGCTTAGGCCGGTACAATTTCTTGATAGACGAATTAAAGAAGCAAAGAAACTTGGATTTAAGAACGTTATCAGTCATAATACGTATAGGACGCTCAGTGAGGTGATAAGATCGCTGGGAAAAGGAGGGAATTATGGTTAAAAAGAACGTAGCTCCAAAAGTAAAGAGAGCAGAAAAGGAGAAAGGACTTCTTGTTAGGAATTTTCCTCCACGCCTGATCAAGGCTATGGCAGACGAAGTAGCGAAAATCGTTGTTGAACGTTTGCCAAAACTAATTCCGACTACTAAACAAAAAGGTCAAAAAATTCGCAAAAAATCTATACAAGACGGTGTTTTTTTAGACACCTCTGCGATTATCGATGGTAGAGTTTTTGATGTTATTAATTTAGGCTTGATATCTGGGGTTTTTGTGGTTTTGGAAAGTATACTTTTGGAGCTTAAGCATATTGCGGATTCAAAGGATGTTGTAAGAAGGGAAAGGGGTAGAAAAGGGTTGGAAATGCTGGAAAAACTCAAGAAAAACAGAAAGACAAAGGTTGTTATTCTTCAAAACAGCGAGAAGATGGAAGTTGACGAGGGGTTAATTCGCGAGGCAAAAATTTACAAGGGAAGGATAATCACATGTGATTACAATCTTGAGAAAGAGGCATCAATAAGCGGTGTCTTGGCTATAAACATAAACACTCTGGCAAACGTTTTAAAAGTGACAGCTGTACCAGGTGAGGCAATTCATATAAAAGTTCTTCACAGGGGAAAAGATTTGACTCAGGGCGTAGGCTATCTTGACGACGGGACAATGCTTGTTGTTGAACAGGGAAGCGAAGATCTAGGGAGAGATATTGATGTTATTGTCTCAAGAGTTATTCAAACTGCCGCGGGTCGTATTCTGTTTGCCAAGAAGATCTAATTTTATGAAGCTCAAAAGAGGTAAGAGTCCCTGCCCAAGACTCCTACCTCATTTCAACTCACAAAAAGACTTCTTAAAATATCAAAGTATATCAATCAAAACCGCAATTTTTAGCCTCCACTAGTTTTCTTGACATTTAATTTTTTTTTTGATACGAAATAATATGGCATTTAGTTTTTATTCCTGCCTGGAAGGCTAATTGCCAATTTCTTTTCAAGAGCATTGCTTATCGTACCTGAAATTATATAACTTGAGTAACGAAAGCGATGCTCTTTTTATTTTTTTATAAAAGTGCGACCTTTATTTCTAGTCCTTTTTTAGACAATTCTTTGAACTGCCCAGCTGCGAAGTTTTTTAAATCCTCCTGTTTGTAATCAGTAATCTTTTTTTTGCTGGTTCTAAATTTTAATCTTGTAAAGAAAAGTCGCATACGACATTATTTTACCACAGCTTGTCAAGTATTTCAAACCTATAGAATTTTAAAAGAAAAATTGGCAATAACCTAGAGTATTTGATTGATGGTTTAGATTGCTAAATCGGCATTTTTAAATTAAGAAAAAAAATGTGGATAACTTGGGGGAATTTTTTGAGTCGGAATTATCGTCTTGCAATAGGGGAAAATATAGATCGCAAAGAGGGGCGGTAATCATAATTAAATATTGAATTTACCCAGAGTTTAACAAGCGAGACAATGTGTTTTCTCAGGTCTTGAGGATAAGCGCTTGGATTGCTTCTTCGAGAGTAGAGATAATATTTTAGATTGGCAAATTTGCCATAAGGCAGCAGTTTTATAAAAACATCGCTGTAAATAAAGGGCTTTGAGGTTGCGTTGAATTTTAGTATGTCTTTGGGCAGGAGAGTTCTGTTTATAAGAACGGTCTCAAACTGGATGGAGATTCCATGAAGAGGGGATTGATATATAAAGCGGTTCTTGCAGGGAAAATCACTTTTTCTCAAAAGCTTGCCTCCTGTATCAATGAATTTACACTGGGAGCCAACTACTACGGTTTCTGGGTTTTTGACAAGATACTGGACCTGTCTTTTTATTCGATGAAGAGATGAAATATCAGATGGGTCCATAAACGCGATAAATTTTGACTTCGATTTTACTTTTTTAATCAGTCTGTTTAGCGTCACAGCGGTTCCATACTTTTTTACATTTTTGTACGCACGAACCTTCTTGTATTTTTTGGCAAAGGTTTTTAGGATTTTGAAAGAATTATCCTTGGAGCAGTCATCTACAGCAATTATCTCTATGTTTTTGTAGCTTTGTTTCAGAAGACTCCTGAGGGCTTCCGACAAGTATTCTTCGCAGTTGTGGACAGGGAGAATAATAGAAACTAGCATAAACTTTTCAGGCAGGAGCATTCAGAAGACTTTAAAAGAATAATTTTTTAAGTTTAGCACATGATACAAACTAAAGTCAAATTGTCTAAAAAATGTATCTTGTAGCTTAAGGAATTGTGGGTACAGTTATGGTTGTAATACCTACGTTGAAGAATGTAAGTACTACGTTAAAGATAAGGAAGACTAAGAATAAAATTACCAGACCTACAATTGCAGCAACAATTGTTCCTCTTGCGCTTTCGATTGCTGCTTTGTCTCCGCCTGAAAAAATCCATCTAACAGCTCCGAATATAAGATAAAAAAGAGCGA
>Ga0209542_10000574_pt1 | contig 89088 bp, 96 predicted proteins | sample RifCSPhighO2_01_FD_184028 | JGI IMG/M metagenome (GOLD analysis project Ga0209542, IMG submission 184028) | Soil microbial communities from Rifle, Colorado - Rifle CSP2_plank highO2_0.1 (SPAdes) (version 2) | ecosystem: Environmental > Terrestrial > Deep subsurface > Rock core/Sediment ...
TATCCTTCTCAAGATAGCCAAGGAGCATCAGCTGGATTATTATGTCGCCGAAGGAGAAGCAGCTTTTTATGGTCCAAAGATAGACTTTATGGTTATGGATGCCATTGGCAGAGAGTGGCAGCTCGCTACTCCTCAGTTGGATTTTGTCCAGCCTCAACGTTTTAAACTGAAATATATTGATGTAGAAGGTAAGGAGCAAACTCCGGTGATGATTCACTTTGCCCTGATGGGTTCAATTGAACGATTTTTGTCGGTATATATAGAACATACCGCCGGAAATTTTCCGGTTTGGCTATCTCCTGTTCAAGTAAAAATTATACCCATTACGGATCGACATATTGAATATGCCCAAAAAGTACTCGAACAATTAAAGAACGCGAACATACGGGTAGAGATTGATAGTAGGGGAGAAAAAATGCAAGCCAAGATCCGCGAAGCCCAAATGCATAAAATTCCCTATATGCTAATTATCGGAGATAGGGAACAAGAAGCAAATGCTATTGCCGTTCGGACAAGAGATGGGGAAGACCGCGGGGCTACTCCGGTTGCCGATTTTATCAAGCAAATTAGCGAACAGACCGAACAAAGGCTTTAAGCTTATTGCTTAAAGATCTAACTTTTGCTAAAATTTGCTAAGTCCCGGAGGATCAAGAAACATAGCTATCTTTTACAGACCGTATAACCGCCAACCTCTTCACCGCATCAACGAACGTATCAGTGCTCCTACCCTTCGAGTTATCAATAGCGAAGGGAAACAAATTGGTGTTTTAAGTAGAGAGGAAGCTTTGCAAAAAGCCCGCGAAGCAGGTGAGGATTTAGTAGAGATCGCTGGATCAGCCCAGCCTCCAGTCGTCAGAATCCTTGATTACAAAAAGTTTCTCTACGAAGAGAGCAAAAAAGATCAGGCTGCCAAAAAGAATGCTAAAGATGTCGAGCTAAAAGAACTTTGGTTTACCCCCCGAACCGCCGATCACGACCTCCATACTCGTCTCCGCCGGGTTGATGAATTCTTAAAGGATGGTAACAAAATTATGATCCGGATCAAGTTTAAAGGTCGGGAGATGGCCCATACCGAGCTAGGTTTTGAAACCCTCAAGCGGATCATGGCCTTTTTGGGAGATAAGGTTTCTTTTGAGAGAGCTGCTAAGTTAGAAGGCCGGAGTATCACTGCTATCATCGGCAAGAATAAACAAAATTTAACTCCATCCTAAGATTGCTATTCCTCAGACTGTTTAGTATAATCACCTATGTCTAAAGGAGCGTAAGTTATGAAATATAAACATAAAACCAAAAAGTCGGTTATTAAACGAATTAAAATCACAGGTACCGGTAAAATTATGCGTTCTCATCAGCTGAGAGCTAACCATTTAAGGCGCCATAAATCAAAGTCAGCGCTGCGCCGACATGCAGTGCCAGCACAAGTATCTAAAGGCGACGCAAAGCAGATTAAGATCATGCTGGGAATATAGTATGGGAAAAAATACTAGAAATTTTAAGCAGTCAAAACGCTCGATGAATGGCGACACAGGTGCCAGGAGCTTTGCTCCAGTAAATCGCAGCGAAGGCTGGCATGTAAAAGTTCTAAGATTTTTGAAAGTCAGAGGAAAGGCTAGTGTATCGTAGATCGTTAATTGTATATCGATAAACGATAAAGAAATATGCCAAGAGTCAAAAGAGGAGTTACCTCTAAAGCTAAACATAATAAACTACATCAACTAACCAAGGGTTACCGCGGTGGTCGCTCTAAACTAGTCAGACAAGCTAAAGAATCCATGTTGCATGCTGGGCAGTACGCTTTTGCCGGACGTCGACAGAGACGCCGGGATATGCGCAAGCTTTGGATTACTCAGATTAATATTGCTCTACGCAACCAAGGCTTAACTTACGCTAAAGTGATGGCTCAGCTTAAAACCAAAGAGATTCTGGTTGATCGCAAGATTTTAGCTGAACTAGCTGTGCATAACCCAGAAGCTTTTACTAAAGTGATCAATGAAGCTACTGCGTAGGATTTCTCTCATTAATTCAGTCTTCTTTCTGGCTTTTGCTTTACTTGTCACTCTGAACTCACAACTCATAACTATCTACGCCCGAGTTAGTCAAGAAGATATAGTTAATTCCCAGAAAGAGAACTATGCTCAAAAAGTTGCTGGATATTCAGCGGAAAATAAGTTTAAATTAGAAAGTCTTTCCCAAAAAATAGTCGGGATCAATAAAAAGCGGACTGACGAGCTAGAACAGCTAACTTTAACCATGGGGGAGGTCTTAGACGAGTACCAAGCTCGAATGGGGGACGAGAAGAGGCCAGCTTACGAGCGTGAACAAGATGCTGTCGGCAATGCCAGATACTGGATCACTTTCGCTCATGAAGCAATTGCTTTTCAGGCTGGGAAAATTTATATCTTCAACCTAACTTCCGAGGGCAACTTAAAAAGTGACGCTTCCTCAACCATTAATCTTTTTCAGTCTAATTTAGAATACGCCAGGGCCAAAACTATTTATGCCCTAAATTTACTTAAGGGAGTTGTTAAAAATGAGAAATAAATTAATTCTCGGTATCGGGCTCGTATTAATTGCGACCATTGGAATTTTGATTTTAAGAAATGCTACTTCATCTGAGCCTCTCGCTACCCCTCAAATTATAGACGCAGCCAAGTCCAGCCCTGCACCGGCTAGCACCGGGCCTTCGCCCGTTCCCACACCCAAAGTAGTGATCGATTCAGCGACTAATCTTAAAGAAGTTTCAGAGATGCTGGGTCCCGAAAATTTCTCCGAAGATTACAAGGGTTTACGTAGTAACTTATAAATATCAAACCTCCTCTCTCTTTTACGATCGGGTAAGCTTATGCTAGAATCAAGCAATAATATGCAGGACAAGATAGCGGATATTAAAAATACATATTTAAAAAAGATTAAACAAGCCAGCTCTCTCAAAGAGCTAGACGAGCATTTTCTGGCCCTATTTGGCAAAAAAGGAGCTGTTACCAAACTTCCTAAGGAATTTTCTAAACTCTCCAAAGACCAGCTTCAACTTGTTAGTCCGCTGTTTAATGGCGTAAAGTTCGAGCTAGAAAAAGCGATAAGCAATAAGCGACTGACAATTCGCGAGACAGGTTACTCGCTGTTAGAAAGAGAGTCGCTAGACCTAAGCAGTCCAGTTGAAATTAAAAAACGCCAAGGCGCCTTGAATCCTTTAACCGAATTTGAAAACCATATTGTGCAGGTTTTTTCTAAACTTGGCTTCCAGCAATATGACGCACCTCAGATCGATACCGATATTAACAACTTCCAGGTTCTTAATATTCCCGAAAACCATCCGGCTAGAGACTTACAGGATACCTTTTACATCGATTCAACCAACTTTGGGATTGAACCTGGTCGAATTCTGATGAGAACACACACTTCTAACTCTCAAATCCGGATTATGACAGAATATCCGGCTCCGGTACGGTTTATGAATATCGGAAGATGTTTTCGCAATGAAAGTACCGATGCCCGCCATGAGCATACCTTTGACCAATTTGAACTGGTATATATTGATAAAGGCTTAAGCCTGGCCAATCTGCTCTACTTGTCAGAATATTTCCTAAAGGCCGTTTTTGGACCCGAGATCAAGGCCAGGCTTCGTCCTAAATATTACCCCTTTGTTGAACCAGGAGCGGGCGTTGATGGACTGTGTATTTTTTGTAGTGGTAAGGGGTGCAATATCTGTGGAGGGGTGGGGTGGTTAGAGCTGGGTGGGGCGGGGATGATTCATCCCAACGTCTTGCGAGCGGGGGGGATTAATCCTAATGAGTATTCTGGGATCGCCTGGGGATGCTCTCCAGAGAGAATGACGATGCTAAAACAGGGAATCTCGGATATGCGCCAGCTGAGAAATGGCGACCTGAGGCTCTTTGAGAGTCTAGGATCAAGTGTCAAAGTCTAGAGTCAAGAAAAAACAGAGACCTAGACTCTGGTCACTAGCAACTCGTAACTGAACATGAAAGTATCTAAAGATTGGCTAAAAGAATTAATAGACCTGGACAGGCCGGTGGACGAGGTCATGGACCTGCTTCCAAAGCGGACAATTGGCATCAAGGAAGTCACCAAAGACTTTTTTGAGCTGGATATGAAAGGATACAACCGGGCTGATCTTCTTTCCCTTAGAGGAGTAGCTCAGGAGATAGCGGCGATCACTGTATCAAGGGTCAAAGGTCAAGGGTCAAGCCAGGAGGACTTTATTTGGAGCAAAAACAAGTTTGAGACTACACCGATCGGTATCGAAGATTTACAACTCTCTCCTGTTCAGTGCGTTACCCGAATAGAAGGCTTGACAGTGCAGGCTTCTCCCGCTAATTGGGTTAAAAAATTACACGATTCCGGGATTAGATCAATTAATAACCTTGTGGATATTACCAATCTGATCATGCTGGAATATGGCCAACCTTTACATGCTTTTGATGCCCAGGCAGTCAAAGACCATACTATTAATGTTAGGCTGGCCCGAAAAGGAGAGGTTCTCACCACTCTGGATGATAAAAGGAGAGTATTGACTGATGCAGATATTGTTTTATCCGATGACGAAAAGGCTTTGGATGTCGCTGGAATTATGGGTGGTAAGGACACAGAGATCAAGCCGTCAACTACCACTATCCTGCTTTCCGCCTCAATGTTTAACCCACAACATGTGCGTAGGACTGCTTCTCGATTGAATTTACATTCTGAAGCCAGCCGTAGATTCCAGCATGGATTAACGATGCAAGGCTTGCTGCAGGCATATAGTGCGGCTATTAAAATGTATCAGGCCATTGGAGGAAAAGTAACCGCCCTATCCCTCAAGGGAGACTTTCAGACAGTCCCGATTAACTTGATTCTTCATTATTCAAAGATAAATAATTTGATCGGCACAGTATTAAGCAAAAAAGAGATCGAATCAATTCTTGGCAGGTTGCAGTTTACTGTCAAAACAGTGGATGAAAATACCTGGCAAGTTAGTCCTCCATATTTTAGGCTAGACTGCCAGCAGGAAGAAGATATTATTGAAGAAATAGCCAGGCTTTACGGATATGAAAAAATCCCAAAGTCACCATTGCCAGGTAGCCCCCCGTCCAAAATAGATCAATCTAAATTTGAATTTATCCATCAACTAAAAAAATCTCTTGCGACAGTTGGATTAAAAGAGGTTCAAACCTATTCGTTCTTCTCTACTCAGGTTTTAGGTAGTTTGGGGACAGATCAGCGGCAATTAGTCAAAATTCTCAATCCCATATCTGCGGAGACAGCATATCTGCGTAACGCTTTATGGCCAAATCTCTTAGAGGTCGTCAGCTTTAACCTGAAACATTTCAAAGATGTAGCTATATTTGAAATAGGTAAAGTCTTTAACTTGCAGCCAGGGGAGTTACCCAAAGAGAGCTACTTTTTAAGTATTGCTCTTTCTAATGATACAGATAATCCCACAGAAGAACTCTACCAGCTAATTAAAAAAGCACTCGAGATGCTCTATATCGGCTTTAAGGTAGAAAGCAGGGAAAAACAAGACTACTTCCATCCTGCTAGACAGCAGCGGATTCAGTCAGGAAAGTTTTCAAGTGGCATCTTGGCTGAAGTTCACCCAAGAGTAATCAATAAATTTGGCAGCGACAAAAGAATCGCGATCATTGAGTTAGAGCTAGAGTTAAAGTGAGACGGTCACTCCTACTGAGCTGGAAAAGGTTGCCCCATCATTATCCTCTAGGGTCACAGTAATAGTATGCGACCCCTTATCACCTGGGGCAAACTCAACATGCTGGGCATATGGCTCGGCTGTCTGGACATTCTTTTGAGCTCCGTCAATCTGCCAAACAACTTTCTTGACTCCTTTGGGTGAGTTTGCTCGGGCCAATACATCAAAGACCCTCGGCACATTAGCTCCGTTATTAATATTCACAATCGAAATGACCCCACTGGTTCCACCTCCGGAAAAGCCGGGGATTCCGCTACAACCTCTCGTCACACCTACTAAACGAGCATCAGCAGAAGTCAGCACCCACTGATCAATACCTGTTTGCCACTTATTGGCTCCAGTCGGATCATCTTCTTTTAATACGATTACGTCTTTTTGGTCAGCATCTTCTCCATCATTGGCCAGGCGATGAGGATTACTTTTGCAGACTTTCTGTGACTGGTAACCCCAGGCTATATCTTTTGGTTCGGTCCCCTTAACAAAATACTCTTTACGGGTCGGCGAGCCATCTTTTGGCTTACCTCCCATCAAGCCATCAACCTCAAGTTGCTCAATATTATCCGGTTGATGAGGTTTTTCGTCCGGCTTATCCTTTAGGACGGCTACCATAATTTTTTGCCAAATAGGTGAAGCTCCGGTAATACCTGAGGCGATAGCCGGGTTCATTACTGAATTGTCGTTATTACCGACCCACACACCTGCAACTACAGAAGGAGTAAAACCAACTGCCCAGTTGTCGCGTTTTTCATCAGTTGTTCCAGTCTTCACCGACACAGTTTTGCCCGTAATATTTAAGATAGAGTTGGTGCCAAAAGCGGCAGACCTAGCCCCATTATCAGACAGGATATTGGAGATCAGAAAAGCTACCCCTTCGTCTAAGATCCGCGTTCCTTCTTGATCACGAAACTCATACAGAGCTTTGCCCTTAGAATCAGCTACTTTCAAGATAGAGACCGGGTCATGGCGTTTGCCGCCACTGGCAAAAACTCCAAAAGCCGAAGTAAGATCCAGCAAGCGAACCTCTCTACCTCCCAGAGTGAGTGAAAGCCCGGCATTATTGACGTTTTCTTCGGTAGGTTCCCAGGTAGAAAGACCCATCCTGAATCCTAGATCCATGACATTCTTCACTCCATTAATCGCCAACATTTTGACTGCCGGAATGTTATAAGAATTAGCTAAGGCATAACGTATCTCAACCGGACCATGGAACTGTCCATCGTAGTTGACCGGGATATAATCTTCTCGATCACCACCCGGAAATTCTGTTTTAACATCCATTAACACGGAGGCAGGGGTGTAACCTTTGATAAATCCGGCAGCGTAATTGATCGGTTTAGTAGCAGATCCAGGCTGACGGGGGTTAACAGAGGCGTTAAAATTGGGCTCGAAGACACATGTTTGTCCACTGGTGCAGCCTTCGGGTTCTGATTTGCCAAAGTAATCTTTTGAACCGACCATCGCCTTAATCTGACCATTTTGGGCGTCCAGCACAACGGAGGCGGCATTGCCAACTTTATAATCCTTCAGCTTTTCAACCTCGTCTCTGACGATTTTTTGGGTTTGTTCTTGGAGTTTGTAGTCAAGGGTAGTCGTCACTCTTAAGCCGCCCTGTTCAACCAGCTTGTCTCCGTACTGCTCAATTAATTTTTGCTTGACATAAAGCACAAAATGAGGAGCTTTAATTCCAGCCTCTTGTTGCGAAGTTCGGTACGAAAACTCCTGTTTTTTGGCTTCTTCGGATTGAGATTTACTGATATATCCATCTTCCATCATCCGCCGTAACACATCAGCCTTACGCTCCAGTCCCAGCTCAGGATTGGAACCATAGTGACTATAAACAGATGGCCGCTGCGGGAGACCGGCCAGGTAGGCCGCTTCACCTAAAGTCAGCTCCTTAACATGTTTGCCGAAATAAAGATTGGCTGCTGCTTCAATCCCATAAGCAGTACCTCCATAAGGAATCTCGTTTAAATACATCTCTAATATTTGATCTTTGGAATAAGTCTGTTCTACTTCTATCGACAGAATAAATTCTTTGAGCTTGCGGATAAGCGACTGCTCACCTGTTAACAGCGCGTTCTTGACTAGCTGCTGAGTCAGGGTTGATCCGCCACCTTCAATCTTGCGATGAAGCACCAGATTAAAGAAAGACCGAGCAATACCCCAAGGAGAGAACCCTTTGTGTTTATAAAAATCTTTGTCTTCAATGGCGATGGTCGCCTGCCTGACGGTAAGGGGGATCTCGGAAAGCTTGACCGGAGTCCTGTTTTGGTTTTGGAAAATATCATATAAAAGCTCGCCGTTTCGGTCAAAGATTTTGGTCGACTCGGCAATGGTTCGATTTTGCAGCTGATCAGGAGCAGGAATCTGAGAGAGTAAAAAGATTAATAAGCCAATGACACTGGTAATGCCGATTATAACTATAAAAAGAGTCGCTTTGGTAAAAACAGATAGTAGCTTGATTCTACGGAGGCCTCCATAGTCACTTCGCCGGCGAATTCTTTTAAAAGGCATACTTTTAGATTATAGCCTATTATATAGTAAAATGACCTCTATGAATGATAAAAAACTTAAGCTAACTCCAGAACAATACAATATCTGCTTCTTAAAGGGGACCGAGCCGCCCTTTAGTGGTAAATATACCGATAATCACAAAGAGGGGATGTATCATTGTGTTTCCTGCGGACAAGAGCTTTTTTCATCGGATGCTAAGTTTGATAGCGGAACCGGTTGGCCTTCTTTTGATAAACCTGTCGCAAACAAGAATTTAAAAACCGAAGATGATTATTCATTTGGGATGCATCGAATCGAAGTAATGTGCGCTAAATGTGGAGCCCATCTGGGACATGTTTTTAATGATGGTCCAACCGTCACTGGAAAGAGATATTGTCTCAACTCCTTAGCTTTAGATTTTAAGCCTCTACAGACATAGCTGCACGATTTTTTGCGCGATTATTACGTGATATTACTTGACTAAAGCAATCACGATCGCTCCGGCAGTCATCAGGCCTGCTCCAAACATGGTTCCTAGAGTAACTTTTTCTTTCAGAATAAAGGCAGCCAGAACAATGGTAATGACCAGGCTTAGCTTATCGACCGGAGCAACTTGAGATACGTTACCAAGCTGCAGAGCCCGGAAATAAAAAAGCCAGGACAATCCAGTCGCTACGCCTGATAAAACTAGAAGGATCAGTGAAAATCGAGAAATTTGAGTCAACTGAGTCTGTAAACCCTGTCCAAAAACAATTCCCCAGGCAAAGAGTAAGATAACGATGGTTCGAATAGCGGTTGCCAGATTTGAATTAACATCTTTAACTCCGATCTTAGCTAGTATGGCGGTAAGTGCGGCAAAAAGAGCAGAGAGTAGTGCATAAATAAGCCACTGCATAAATTTATCATATTCTCGAAATTAGCAGTTTACAAGAGTACAATGAATTTTAGATGGATATCTTCTCTTTGTTTGTATTAGCCATCAGCCTCTCTTTGGATACCCTTAGTGTCGGTACAGCTCAAGGGTTACATTTTCATCAGCATCGACTAAGAAATGGGTTGAAGTTGGCTATTACTTTTGGACTGTTTCATCTTTCCATGCCTATTTTAGGGTGGGTGATTGGGCAAAGTTTACGAATATTTGTTTCTCAGATTGATCATTGGATTGCCTTTGGATTACTGAGCTTTATCGGAATAAAGATGGTCAAAGAAGCTTTATCTTCCAAAAAACAAGTACACCGGAAGCATATTCAAAAGCAAACTTTACTTTTGCTCGGTATCGCAACCAGTGTCGACACCTTGGCGATTGGGATAACACTGGCTTTCGTGGAGATTTCGATATTTTTGGCAGGGGTAATTATGGGCAGTGTCGCATTTTGCCTGACTATGATCGGTTTTATGACCGGAAATAAAATCGGAAAGATGTTTAGTGAGAAGGCCGAGCTAGTAGGAGGAATTATTCTCATAGGTCTGGGGATCAAGATTCTAATCGAACACCTCAATGGAGGATAGGTCCTATGCTAAGTAAATGGCATATACGGATACTTTTCTTGCTCTTGTACTTCTGGTATTCTAGCTTTATGGACGAGTTTCCACTAGAAAAACTTATCTCAAAACATATTGCTTTAGATGAACTGCCGCAAATTGTTATGGAGATGTCTAAAGATACATTAGATTTTCCTGGAAAAGTGCTAGTCTACCCATAAATCAGCCTATGGACGAGATTGAAAGAAAATTTCTGATTAAGAAACTTCCAGATTTATCTGATCAGACTCCAATTTTGTATGAGCGTTATTACTTAAGACGAGGAGATGATGTTGAAGATAGAATTCAACTTAAAGGAGGCAAGTATGAAAGGGAAATATTAGAAAGTGTATCATCATTAGCACGTAAGAAACATAAAACTACCTTAACAAAAGGAGAGTTTGAATCTCTTAAACAACAGGCTTCCGAGGTAATTATTAGAGAAGGCTATCAAATTAAGGACATTCCAAATGGTACTATTAAAATCTATCATGGTCGTTTTGAGGGTTTAATAAGAGCTGAAGTAGAATTTCCCTCTGAAGAAAAGGCTCAAGCATTCAAAGCACCTGATTGGTTCGGTAAAGAAATATCAGATACCCCCTTATCGCGTGATTCAAGATTATTAGACTTGTCTGATGAAGATTTTAAAAAGCTCCTAAGCAAAAATTTTCAATAAAGCCCTGGTTCAGATGACTGGAAGATATTAGAACCTATCAATATTGTATAGCTGGGTATGAGTTCCAAGGATATGAAAGGTAATGACTATTTGTGTTTTGCTCTCCTTAATTTTAAAAAGCGCTCTATAATCACCAGTGACATCAATACTTCTGTAACCTGCATATTTTTCTTGAAGAGCATGGTTCCTTAAGTTGGGGTGATTTGGATTATCAATAAATAACTCCCGGGATTCTTTAAATGCAATTTTAATATCAAGCGGTGCTTTCTTTAATTGCCTGTTAAATAAAGCTGTATATTCAATGTGAGGAAACTCTTTGTCTCTCATTAGCAATTTCTTTATCTAAATAGTCAAGTTCTTCTTGAGCATTTTTGAACCTGATGACTCTTCCTGCTTTAACATCATCCTCAGATTCTTTAAGCGCGTTTATAAGATATTGGCTTGGCACTTCATCTCTTGTGCTAAAAGTAATAGTTTCGCTACTAATAAAATGTTTCAGGTAACAGTTGATCACACTTGTTAAACTTAAGCCCATTTTTTCAGCGGTTTTCTGGGCTTTCGCTTTTAACTGTGGATCTGTTTTAATTAGAATTGAGGCTGTATTCATATATACTTAGTATATAGTTTTTATATATTCTGTCAAGTCCTGCGGGTAGGAGTCGCACCTACTTAAATTGGTTTTACAGACCAACGCCTAAACTGTTCAGCCTCCGCAGGATAAGCTAGATTATACCAATTGACACCCGTTACTTCCACTGTTGTATACTCAAAGCATGCTTACATTAGATGATATTAATAAACTAACTCAAATTCTTGCAACAAAACAAGATATAGAGGATCTTCCATCCAGAGATGAATTTAATGATTTTAAAAATGATGTATTCAATAAGATGGACTCTACTTATAAAGAGGTACTTATATAATGCGTGAATTAAATATTTCTTCGGCGGCGTTTAACATGAAGTTGGGCCAGGGCTTTCTGCAAAGAGGCAAAAGTCGTGGCGTATTCTTCATCGGATAGCGTCTGCGTTAGGGCCTCTTGGGCTCTGATCCGAGCTTCTTCGGCTATTTTTTCATCAATCTCTTCATGGGATTTGGCAAGATCAGTGGTAATAGTTACTTGTCCATTGGCAACTTCGACCATACCTTCACCAACTGCGAGATAATCCCTTTTGCTACCTTTAGTAATTATCAATTCTCCAGGGATAACTTTAGACATTAAGTGGGCATGATGGGGCAGTATTCCAACTGGTCCCTGAGGAGCCGGGACTGTGACCATATCACCCTCACCCTCAAAAACCTGTTTCTCTGGGGTAATTATTTTTAAATGAACTTGATCCGCCATAGGGCTATTATCGTATATCCAAAAGGGTCGTGTAAAGAGCAGCTAAGGAATTATAATCCGCGCTTTTATAATCTCAGGTCTGGCTAACTCCACTACTTCTGCAGCATAAGCCATTCTCGTTCTCAAGGGGATCTGCAGCTGGGCTAATGGAGCATCATTTTGTCTATAGGCATCTCCACTACCACTGCAATCAGTCATGCCCACCAGGGCATTAAAATCTAAGTGCCGCGCATGAGACCCTCGATCTTCTAAAACAAAGTGCACACCTCCAGCTAATTGCATTTTTCTCTTAATTGGATTGCCCGTTCCGGTTAGTCTGTCTCTCATTCTTTGCATTGGTACATCATATCGGAAGGGCACTTCTTTTAATCTACCCGTAGTCCATAGCTCAAAGAATGCACAACTTGGGCCATGAGTTCCCGGAGTGCACCCACATCGCCTAACCTCGGCGTTAGCTTGATTAAAACCGACTATATTGCCTCCTGTTTTCAGGGCGGCTACAGCATTAACTTGGCCCAAAATTCTATAGCCCCAACATGTTCGACCCTCAAGCCAATCAAATCGTACATCACCACATTCCAAAGCTGCTCCCGGGTGGACTTGACCCTGCTCGGTGTTGGAAGCCTTCACTATCTCTACTTGCCAGTTATGTTTTCTTGCTTGAAGGATATCCCGGGCTAGAAGGGGATCGAAATCTTCGGGCATTGTTAATTCTGAGCGTATTAGCATGTTCTTTATAATAAATCAGTGAGCATTTTAACATTAATTGTCAGTTTTGTCAGCATTTTGTTAGCTTAATGTATGGATATTGTTAATTTGGATCTTGAGAATTCGGAAAGATTAGTGTAAGATTTATTTTTGTATATGCAAACACTACATACTTGTAAAGCAGTTGTTATAACTTGTATAGATTTTCGCTTTCAGGACTTTATAGATCAGTGGTTAGAGAAACATTTTACCCCCAGGGACTTTGACAGAGTTGCTCTGGGTGGAGGAGTCAAAAATTTAGGCGTTATCCTAAGCCAGATTAAAATCTCGCATGACATGCATCATATCGAAAAAGTCATTCTAATAAACCACGAGAATTGCGGCGCATACGCCGAGGCAGATACTCCCGAAAAACACGCCCATGATTTATTGGAGACCAAAACAAAAATTAAGGAACTTTACCCAGATCTGGACATAGAAACATACTACTTGCATCTGGATGGAGAGTTTGAACCAGTCAGTTTAAGTGAAAGCCAGTGGCTCGAAACGGCTCCCTCTTTGCAGGCGAGTGGACAAAATATATCGATCTAAGAGCGTCGCTTAGAATCCCGATCACGAAGCACTAACTCGCTTAAAAAATGTGCGATCCTTCCTTTGCTAATTCCTGGATATCTGCTTGCGGCTTTGTTAGCAACTTTATGTAAAAGGACGTACTTTTTGGACGAATTCATCTTTACTTTAAAACCCTGCTGATGAAGTTTAGCGTACGAAAACCAATTAATATCTGGTCTAATGCCTAGTAATTCTTTAGTTAAAATCTTCTCTAATCCAACCTTTAGTTGGGTCAAAATAGATTCTTGGGATTTGATATTCATATTCAGAGATAAAGGATTTATAACACGATCTCGCAAAGGTCTGCTTGACTAAAATCTAACAGCTCTCTAACTAAAGTCAACTATAGGTGGACTAGTACAACCATCTCATAGTATAATCACCACTCATGATACCAGATATACCTTTCAAAGAGCTCGAAGGATTTAGGCAACTTGGGGCACCTATTCCTAAAGAAGTTTATATGCCTTTTTCGAGATTGGTAGGTCTAGATACAAATATGTGGGGTCTCTCTTTACCCCATAAAATTATGCCGCATGTCCAAGTTCCTTTAGAAATCTTGGCTCAGCGTAGAGCTACTCTGAGAGGCAGCACTCCTGCTGACATTATGGAAATGGTACTACATGACCATTCTACTAGAATTGCTTTAAAGGGAGCACTGCCGACTACTTTCCCAGTACATCTTGCAAGACCTCAGCCTGTGGGAAGATATTCTGCAGCCGATATGAACTATATTATTGGCAGACTTCTTGGAGGTTCAGATTATGACTTTATGATTGACGTTGCTAAACTCTCTCAGTTCAGAGATTTAGCAGATCAAATGATCAGCCGGGCTCGGGATGTGTATAACCTACCCAAAAGTGGAGTTAAACGGTTAGTTGATGACCGCGGAGATCAGTTATTTGATATGAGGATCGGTAGAATTGATGTCTTGCCCAGAGATAACCCCATTTGGATGATGTGGAATATGTATAAAAGCTATTTACTCAATCTTGGGTTGGAATATAGAGATTTAATTGCTAGAGTGAAGTTTGGACATCGACAAAATAGTGGATTGCCATTTTGTGATTATGAACTTCTCGGAAGACATACAAACCCTCGCAGACGTGACATTATTTTAAGCGCACTTTCGGTCGGCCCTTCTGCTAGATCTATGCCTAAGAGTATTCGCAACAAAGATACTCGAATTTCTGGAATCGCCAATAGCTGGGATAGGACATGGGGACAGCTTGTAGACGCAGTACCTACTCCAGCTCTAGCTGGTCAAACAAAGCCTATTCTTAATACGCAATACAGAGCGACTGGGGGTATGGAGATTTATGAGTCTGGTTTAATTACACCCAAGACAGTGGGAGGGTGGATTAGCGAAAATGGACAAAGCTTTTATCTCATACCAGAAGCTAAACCTCTAGGTAAGGATCCTAACTTCACTGACCCTTTTTCTGGACCATCATTTGATACAAGGGAGAGTTTTGTTTACCTACCTCCAGAAACAGTAGATACCTTATCTGCACCTCTGGAGTTTGGACCGGAATTTCAAAACAGAGCACCTGAGGAAACTTTTCAGGAATTCATGAGATCAACTCGTAAAGTTATCCGCTATGGAACATTTGCAGACGCTGAGGCAACTCGACAAGCTTTCGCTTTGATAGCCAGCTCAAATTTTGCCGAGAAAGTAAATTCAAGGAAAGGTAAAACTAGACCTAGCAGATGGGAGATTGCTGTGACTTGTGAGGCAATAACCTCTATGCTTTATGGTCCCAGAGAATACATTTTAATTGGAGAGGCTGCTGGCCTTGAAAGATATTTCCCTAATTGGGGAGCATTGGCAGATACTGTCAATCAACTCATAGATAGAAGAAAGATGCGGGCTCAGTTACATGAACCAGATTTTGAAAAAGCTAAAGCCTATCAGCTTAATTCAAATGGGTTAGTAAATATCCTAAGAGTTATGGGGCTAAGATCGGCAAATGGTACAGCTAAGTCATCAAAATCGGATCTTGAAGTCGCCTTTGGACTCGCGACACTTTAATTACTAGAAAGTAAAATAAAGCCAGATCCTCTTTTAGTTTGTAGCCTGTACTCCGGGAAGAAGGATTTAATTTTCGATCTGATCCGATAGATCAACATATCGATAGCCCAATCAGAATACTTCTCTTCCCAATCTTGCTCCCAAATAGCTTGAGCTATTACCTCTCTTTTAACCACTTTGTTTATATTTTGCTTTAACAAATTAAAGACTATCATCTCTTGTGGTGTAAAGTTTAAGGTTTTGTCCCGCAAGACTCTCTCTATTAAATGCGGACTATATATCCTGATATATTCTGTGAGGAGACTGGTAAAGATAGCTCCATTTTTGATATATCCATATCTTTCAAGATAGTGACTAGCAGAGGTAATTCTTAAAAGTTGCTCTAATCTTTCTTCGCCTAATTCTTCAGCAATTTCTTGAAGACGGAAGACCACGCTATCGCAATTTAACAGACTGGGGAGTGCTAATTTTAAATCAGGATTGTTTTTTAAGCCTAAAAATATCGCCTTAATTAAGCCTCTGTGACCGCCACTTAGCTCAATAATAGCTTGTTTTTGAGCCTTCGGCAGAGTCGTTTGGAAAATAGTCTCGAATCTAGTTAACAGATAATCCGCTTCCTCCAAATTTAGGGGTTTCATGATATACAGAGAACCAGATAATAATTTTCTTTGTAATGCCAGCGCATCCCAGGTTTCTCTGAGGTTTGCAAAAATCAAAGTAGTGAATTTCTTTGCTTTCTCTTTTCTTAAAGCTTCGAGTTCATTGATAAACCAAGAAATATCTTTCCCCACCGTGAGATGCGCAACAACTAGAGTTGGACCCTTCTGTTTTCTAATTACCTTCAAAAATGGGTCGAGCTGTTCTTCTTTGATGGCATTTAAGTAAATTACGGCGAAGGGGAAATCCTTTAGTAAACACTCCTCAACTAAATATCTGTATAAGGATCCCTTTCCATTCGAAATCATCGAGATTACAGCTGTTGGTTCAGCGGCTAGTACATCTTGAACCGCTGCGTTAATCACCTTAAGATCAGTCGGGGTTATTATCTGTTTATGGAATACTTTCATATAACCTATAGTGGAGATTATACACAATCTAAAGAGAAGAAGCAAAAATTAGAAAGATCAAGCTTTGACTTGGTCGATGGTGCCTTTCATATAGAAGGTCGACTCAGGTTTATCGTCGTGTTTACCATCCAAAATCTCTTTAAAACCTTTGACGGTATCTTTGACCGAGACATATTGCCCTTTGGTTCCGGTAAATTGTTCCGCTACAAAGAAGGGCTGGGTCAAAAACCTTTGAATCTTGCGGGCTCTGGCCACAGACTGTTTATCTTCATCCGACAACTCTTCCATTCCCAAGATGGCAATAATATCCTGAAGCTCTTTGTAGCGCTGCAGTACTTGTTGGACCCCCCTGGCAATATCGTAGTGTTCTTGTCCCACGATATCCGGACTCAAGGCTCTGGAAGTAGAGGAAAGTGGATCAACGGCCGGATACAAACCTTGTTCTACCAAGGCTCGCTCTAGGGCGATTGTAGAGTCCAGGTGTGCAAAAGTAGTAGCCGGAGCTGGGTCAGTATAATCATCAGCCGGGACATAGACGGCTTGAACGGAGGTAATAGACCCCCTTTTGGTAGAAGTTATCCGCTCTTGTAAGTTACCCATCTCGGTGGCCAAAGTGGGTTGATAACCCACTGCCGATGGAATGCGTCCAAGCAGCGCGGAGACCTCTGAACCAGCCTGAGAAAAACGAAAGATATTGTCAATAAATAAAAGCACATCTTTACCTTCTTCATCCCGAAAATATTCGGCCATCGTCAAACCAGACAAGGCTACTCTTTGCCGAGCACCGGGTGGTTCATTCATCTGACCAAAAACCATGGCCGTTTTATCGATAACTCCAGAATCGGTCATTTCATGATAAAGATCGTTTCCTTCCCGGGTTCTTTCACCAACTCCGGTAAAGACCGAGAATCCGCCGTGTTCAGCGGCAATATTCCGGATCAGCTCTTGAATCAGCACTGTTTTACCAGTCCCAGCTCCACCAAATAAACCAACTTTGCCTCCACGGACAAAAGGCGCCAACAGATCGATCACCTTGATCCCTGTCTCAAAAATCTCCGAGGAAGATGACTGCTCGTTAAAGGTTGGAGCGAGCCGGTGGATTGGAGCAGTCTGCTTTGATTTAACCGGACCTTTATTATCAATTGGCTGACCTAAAACGTCAAATAATCTGCCTAAGACCTCCTTACCTACTGGAACCGATATCGCCCCTCCAGTATCGACCACTTCCATTCCTCTTTGCAATCCATCAGTTGACGCCATCGCTACAGCCCTAACCGACCCACCGCCTAAATGGGCTTGAACCTCCAAAACCAGTTCATCGTTTGTCGTAGATCGTTTATGGTCTTTACGATTTACGCCCAATGACCCACGCTTAACGACTATTGCGTTATAAATCTGGGGAACATGACCCTCTTCAAATTGTAAATCAACAACAGGGCCAATGATTTGAGATATTTTTCCTTTATTGTTTTTCATTGTTTAATTCTATTCTAGTGCTGCCACAGCTGAGGTTATCTCCAAAAGCTCATTAGTAATTGAAGCTTGACGTGTTTGATTATACAAAAGGTTTAGGTCTCCGGCAAGCTCCTTGGCGTTATCTGTGGCATTTTGCATGGCAAGCATCCTAGCTGAATGTTCTGAGGCTTTAGTTTCCAATAAGGCCTGATAGGTTGTTGTTTCGTAGAAATGGGTGATTAAATAGTCCAGGAGGTCTTGAGCCTTTGGTTCCAGGAGATAGTCTTCGCTACCTTCATTTTCAAGCTCTACTTCGGTAAAAGCCTTTTTGTCGAGAGGGAGTAGCTGAGATGCCCGCGGTTCTTGGGTCAAGGCCGAGATAAAATGAGGGTAGATAATAAAAGCGTTTTTTAACTCACCTTTCAAAAAACTGGCTGCCATCATCTTTGCCATTTGTGCACCTTCCTGAAAACTGACAGAATCATTGTTTTCGAAATCGGCAAATAATTCTTGCGACATTTTAACTACAAAATTTCGTCCTTTTTTACCAACCGTATAAAAAACCGGATGCTCGATATTTTGCATAAACTTATGAGTAAAACGAAGCAAGTTAGCATTCAAAGCTCCGCATAAGCTCTTGTCTGTTGAGAGAAGCAGTATTCCTGTCGCCCCTTTTTCTGTGGAATTGAGTAAGGGGTTTTGATAAGATCTGGCTTGTGGGGATCTAAATAGCTTCTGTAAAGATTTTGCCACAACCTGTAAATAGGGTCTGCCGGCCATCGCCTGCGCCTCCGCCCGACGCATTTTGGTGGCGGCCACCATTTGCATCGCTTTGGTTATCTGAGCGGTATTTTTAACGGATTTAATTCGGCGTCTTAGTTCTCGGGTATTGGCCATAAAGCGATTAGATTTTATCCTAAAGGACCCCATTTAGACAATGAGGATTCTCGATGACGTATAATAGCCTTATGGAACTTGATAGTTTCAAAGATAAAAAAGTGGGCGTGCTTGGGTTTGGCATAGAAGGTGAGTCGGCTATAGAATTTTCACTTCTGCAGAAGGCTTCCAAAATTGTCGTCTTCGATCTTAAACCTCGTCAAGGTTTTGAGTCTCAAACCATCAAAAGGTTGGAGAAAAGGGGGGTGGTGTTTGAATTTGAGTCTCAAAAGATTGATTCATCTTTTGAATTACTTGTCCGCTCTCCAGGAGTACCCATAGATAGCCAACCTATTAAACAAGCAAAACAGCTGGGGATTAAGATCACCTCTACTACCCAAATCTTCTTTGACCTTTGTCCATGTCCGATTATCGGAGTAACAGGAACCAAGGGTAAGGGCACGACCAGCACTTTAATTTATGAGATTATCAAAATGGAAGAAGACGATGTTTTTTTGGGGGGCAATATCGGTAACTCGCCTTTAAGTTTTTTGGACAAGCTTAATCCTGCATCACTGGTGGTGTTAGAGCTGTCTAGTTTCCAGCTGCAGGACTTGAAACTAAGCCCCCATATCGCCGTAGTTTTAATGGTCACCGAAGACCATCTGGAGGTTCATAAATCAATTGATAGCTACACCGAGGCGAAACGAGCGATAACTACCTGGCAAACAGACCAGGATTATCTGATAGCCAATACGGATTATGCTAACACCAGCCAAGTGATTGCCGGGTCCAAGGCCAAGCTATTCGAAATAAGCAGCTCAAGAGAAGTGACCAGGGGATGTTATGTTTCTAACCAAAAAATCATCTGCGAGGGAGAAGATATAATCGATGTCTCGGAGGTCTTTATCCCCGGTAAACATAACTGGGAAAATGTCTGCGAGACGGTTATGGCAGCTAAAATTATCGGAATCTCTACCGAAGCAATTCGGGAGGCGGTTAAAAACTTTAAAGGCTTACCACATCGATTAGAGCTAGTCCGGAATTTAAAGGGAGTTAAATATTACGACGATTCATTTGCCACGGCTCCCTCACCATCTATCGCTGCTATCAAAGCCTTTAAGGCTCCCAAGATTTTAATTCTCGGTGGATCTCCTAAAAAGAGTGATTTTAGTGAGTTAGGAGAACTGATTAGTCACGATTCAACAATCAAAGCCATTATCGGGATTGGGATCGAATGGCCACAGATCAAATTAAGAATTCAGAATGCAGGGTTAAGAATTAGGATTATTGAAGGTTGTAAGAATATGGAGGAGATCGTTAGTAAAGCTGCCGAGATAGCCGAGCCTGGGGATGTGGTCATCCTTTCTCCGGCGTGTGCTAGTTTTGATATGTTTAAAAACTACAAAGACAGGGGAGACCAGTTCAAAGAAAGAGTCCGAAAGCTTAACTAGATTCAAGATTGAAGATACAGGATTCATGAATCTTGTATCATGTATCGTGAATCCACAGAGTAATATGTTACGTACATTAAAAAACACTTATCATCTGGGAAGAGCGCTTATCGCTAATACTCGCTATGGTTTTCCCTCCCGCCAAATGACCGTGATTGGAGTGACCGGAACTGATGGCAAAACTACTACATCCAGTTTAATCTATCACATCCTCAATGAGGCAGGCCTTAAAGTCGCCATGATTACCACCATCGGCGCCTATCTTGGAGACAAGGCTATTGACACTGGCTTTCATGTTACTACACCTAGTAGCATGGCTTTGAATAAATATATCAGTCGAGCCAAAAAAGCTGGAATGCAGTATCTCGTTTTAGAAACAACGTCTCATGCTCTTGATCAAAATAGAGTTGCCGGGATTTCTTTTGATATCGCCGTACTGACCAATATCACCCATGAACATCTGGATTACCATAAAACGTACAACAAGTATCTGGCGGCCAAATTAAAACTGCTTAAAAAAGCCAAGGTCGCAGTCCTGAATATGGACGATAAGTCCTTTGGATTAGTTAAAAGGTCACTGCAAAAAAAGATTGTTTATACATATTCACTAACTAACCAAAAAGCCAGTTTTACTCCTCGCAAGTACCCCTTTAACACTAGGCTTTTAGGTCACTTTAATCGCGCTAATTCACTGGCAGCAATCGCGGTGGCCAAGAGATTAAAAATAGCGGATCAGGACATCAGAAGGGCTCTTTTAAGCTTTAGCGCCCCGATTGGTAGACAAGAGATGCTTTATAATAAGAATTTTTCCGTCATGGTGGATTTTGCCCATACTCCCCAGGCTTTTTTGCAGATATTATCCGATCTTAAAAGAAAGACTAAAGCTCGTTTAATCCATGTCTTCGGTTCAGCGGGTGAGCGGGACTCCTCTAAACGTCCCTTTATGGGTAAGGCTTCTTCTAAATACTCCGATATTATTATTTTAACTGCCGAGGATCCTCGCCATGAGAGTGTTAGTAAGATCAACAAGGATATAAGGTCAGGGGTGACTAAAGAATTCAAAGAATTAGTCAACAGTCAGGAGCTATTAGCTATTAGCCAGCAAAAAAATATTATAAAAGCTAACAGCCATCAGCCCGCTTCGACCGCGAAGCGAGGCGAGCTGATAGCTAAAGGCAAGCTATTGTTTGAAATTCCCGACAGGGAAGAAGCGATTAAATTTGCTCTCTCCATGGCCGAGCGGGGAGACTTTATCGTTATTACCGGTAAAGGACATGAGCAGTCCATGAACTTAGGACAGGGAGAAGTTCCCTGGAGCGATGTCAAAGTGGTCAAAAAATATCTACCTCAAGACTGACTTCTTTTCCGGTGAAAATTTAAGTAGAGATATATCAAAAATCCTATCCCTAAGAGTAAAATTGAATTTAGCGTCTTATTGGTAACGGCCAGAGGAGCATGAAAAACTTCCACAGTGATTATCCCAGTTAGAATCAGGATCACCCCGGAAAGATAGATCAGATAGACCAGAGCCCGCCCGTTCACTAGAGAAATATTGACAAACTTTCTGACCAATGGGCCGTCATGCTCGTTAGCCTGATTTCTTAAGATCCCAAAAAGCAGTAAAATCGGCGTCAGGTAGTAAATAACCTGCTGGAGCTGTGTCGTTAAAAGCTCGGACGTGTTATAGGTTAAAATATAAACACTAAAGAGAGAGTATGTTCCGACCAAACAGAGGAGCCCAAACACAAAAGGTAAAAAATTTCGCCGGTTTTTCCATAAGCAAAAGGCTGTATAAACTAGAACCAAACCTAAACTTAAATAGATCACCTGAGATATTAATTCATTCCCTAAAGAGGTAAAAATAGTATTCCGAAACTGGGCATAGACCTCAAAGCTGCCGATTAGTAAAAAATAAAGTGCTCCGATCCTGCGAATAATTTTCATCTCTACTTAAGGATACCAGATTTTCCCGGATCTAGGAAAGGGTTTTTTGGAAAGAGGCAACTAATTCTTTTAGTACTTTGATAGTCTCTTCTGATAAAACCTTTTCCTCGTCGATTTTGACTAAAGGATTAGTTTTTTTAGGCTTAGTTTTGATAAATTGGAGCAGATCTTCGATATAGCTATTAACTTTGGTCAACTCAATTTCATCAAGATACCCTTGAGTTGCCACCCACAGAGTGACCACTTGCTGCGCTAGCGGGACCGGGGCAAAAGGAGGCTGCTTTAAGACCTCAGTAACCCGGCGACCTCTTTCAATCAGAGACCTGGTTTGCGGATCAAGGTCGGAACTGAATTGAGAAAAAGCCTGCAGTTCTCTAAATTGAGCCAGATCCAGCCGAAGTTTGCCAGCGACTGCTTTCATCGCTTTTGTTTGGGCAGAACCACCTACCCTTGATACAGATAGTCCGGCGTTGATGGCGGGCCTCATCCCGGCATAGAAGAGATCGGATTCCAGATATATCTGACCATCGGTAATAGAGATCACATTGGTAGGGATATAAGCGGAAACGTCTCCAGCCTGAGTTTCAATAATAGGCAAGGCAGTTAGAGACCCTCCTCCGGAATCTTTATTTAACCTGGCCGCTCTTTCTAAAAGACGCGAATGCAGATAAAACACATCTCCCGGATATGCTTCACGCCCAGAAGGTCGACGAAGAAGCAAAGACATCTGCCGATAGGCCCAAGCATGCTTGGATAAATCATCATAGATAATCAAGGCATCTTTCCCTTGCTCCATAAAATATTCGCCGATCGCACACCCAGCATAAGGGGCGATATACTGCATCGAAGCCGGGTCGGAAGCCGAAGCATTGACGATAATGGTATGATTCATGGCGCCTAACTCTTCTAATTTTGCCACAAGTTGAGCGATCTTAGAAACTTTTTGGCCAATGGCCACATAGATACATATGACGTCCTTTTGGTTCACGATGGTGTCGATGGCAATTGTCGTTTTACCAGTGTTCCGGTCACCAATAATCAGCTCCCGTTGACCTCTACCCACTGGAATCATAGCATCGATGGCCTTGATACCAGTTTGCAACGGTACGGTCACGCCTTGACGAGTGATCACTCCAGGGGCAACCTTTTCCAGGGGATTTTTTTGTTTGGTTATGACTTTACCCTTACCATCAAGCGGATTACCCAAAGGATCAACCACCCGGCCTACTAAAGCCTCTCCGACAGGTATCTCCAGCACCTCTCCGGTAGTTTGGACCTCGTCACCTTCCTTAACCTGAGTAAAGTCGCCTAGGATAACCGCACCCACGTTATATTTTTCAAGATTAAGCGCTAGGCCATAAATTCCATCTTTAAATTTGAGCAATTCCGAAGCTCTGGCTTCGGATAAACCTTCAATACGCGCAATTCCGTCACCGATTTCGGTCACCACACCCACATTTTGCCTGATGGCCTTGGTCTCCAGCTGTTTAATCTGTTTCTCAATTGTTGAAATTAAATCTGCCATATGTTTGTTACTAGTTATTTGTCACTAGTTTCTAATTGCTTCCCCTAACTGACTAATTCTCGATTTTACTGAATCATCCAGGATCACGTCACCAATTTTAATGCGTAGTCCTCCCAGAAGAGAGCTATCCAGTTTCACCAAACTCTTCGTTATTGAATAAGACTTACTTAAATTATCCCTAATATTGTTTTGGTCGACAAGAGATAAGGAGACCGGAGACTCAATAACCAAGGTTCGTTTTTGGATATACTTTTTGAGGCCCTGCAAATATATCCGTAGACAGTAAATCGCGTCTGCTGAACGTAGTTCCGCAAAAATCTTAAAAAACTGGTGAACTTTTTTTTCGGAAAGAGTTTGATTAACAAAGCTGTCTTCTACAGCCTGATAAATAATATTTAAGACCTTTGGTGTTTTAGTCATATAAATTAAATGCTTCGAATAGTCTCGGAAACCAGCATGTTTTTATCTTTTTCGGTCAAAACTTTTTTTGCTACTTTGGTCAGACCAATCACTATCATCTCTGACAGCTCTGCTTTGATCTGCTTTTGCAAGAGATCGTGTTCTCTGGCCATTGCTTCCTCATTTTTTTTCAATAAAACTTTAATGTCTTCAGACGCCTTTTGACGAGCTTCCTCAATGAGCTGCGCACCAGATTTGGTCGCTTCACTAATAATCGCCTGAGCTTCTTTTGCCGCAGCTTTCAGCCTTTGATCTTTTTCTGCTTCAATCGCCTGAAGTCTGTTTTCGATCTGTTCGGCCTGCTTTAGGCTTAAGGCAATTTTTTCTCGGCGGGCATCTAGCATTTTGAGAATTGGTTTATAGGCAAATTTTTTGAGCAGAAAAAGAAGAACCAAGAAGTTGACCACTTGTGCGGCCAGCAAGATTGGTTGAACCCCAAATGTTTTAATGACTGTCTCCATGTTAAAGATTTTAGTCTTCAGCTATCAGCTGTCAGACTTTTAAAACAAACAAGCATCCTGATGATCTTGCTGACGACTGATGACTGATAGCTGTTGACTATTTTACGAAAGCAATAACTAAAGCGTAGATCGCAATAGCTTCTGCAAAAGCCATCCCCAAAAGCATTGGGGGGAGGATTTTGTTGGCCGCGTCTGGATTACGTCCAATCGCTTCCATCGCCTTTGTCCCAATTAAACCAATACTTAGTGCTGGGAAGATCGCTCCCAATGCAATAGTTAAGCCTGATGCTAAATTAGCGGGCATCTTGTCTCCTTTCTTTAATTATAGTCATTAGTTAGTTGTTCGGAGTTCGGTGTGAAAACAATATTTCTGTTCTCGCTACGAACTACCAACAACCAACTCCTCAACTAAGCTTAATGTTCCTCTGCTCCGACATGCTTTTCTGATAAAAGTGTCATAAAAACCAAGGTTAGTAACATAAATACTGCTGCCTGAACAACTCCAACAATTATTTCCAGAAAGTAAAACGGCAACGGGGCTATAAATGCTAACAAATTAGAGATAGTTGATAAAACTACCTCGCCCGCGAATATATTACCAAAAAGTCGCAAACTTAGCGAGAGGACTTTTGTTCCCTCGGACACAAGCTCCAACAAACCTACAAATAACATGATTGGATTTAAAGAGATCCATTTACTAATATAACCCCAGAAACCTAAAAAACGAAGAGCGAGAATATGGGTTATCACTACCGAGGCTAAAGCCAAACCCAGTGTCATATTTAAATCGGCATTAAGTGAGCGGAAAAAAGGAACAAAGGTTCTCTCGGTGTGAGGAGCTTCTGCTATCGAGGTCTGGGTGACTGCAGACCCAGCCAAATTTTGCTGAGCCGATGTCCCAGCTTCTTTACTTTCAGCACCTGGCTGACCAGTAGCTAACTGCTCCTGACTAATAGCTTTCGGCTCAACTTTCTTCGTCTCCCAGAAACCGATGGTGCCAAACCCCGGAAAAAGTCCAAACCAATTAGCTAGCAGAATATACAGAAAAAAAGTAGCAATAATCGGAAAGAAGGTTCGGGCCCTAGCATGAGCCATCTCACGGGTCATATCCCATAAGGGTTCCAAAATAGACTCAAAAAGATTCTGCAGACCGGATGGGACCATGTGGACATTTTTACCAGCCATGTATCCCAAAACCGCCAAGACTATTACAATAATCCAACTGACGATCAGCGTATTGGTAATCGGTAAGAAACCAACTTGGCCAATTTTTTCAGCGGCTAAAGATATATGTTCCATAACGAGAAGAATTGTATCAGTTAATTGGCGGATCGGCTAGTCGTGAATCGGTTACTAGTCCAGTGTTTCCCGCTGGGTTTTAAGGTACAAAAACCAATGTTCAAAAAAGGCAAACAGTGACTTAAATGGGGTTTCGATCAAAAAGTCGAAGATAAAAAGCATGATATTTATTTGAGACATACCTAGAGTTAGTTGTTTGCCAATCCAAATAAAAGGCATCAGGAAGAAATCAAAAAGCACTGAAATAAAGCTCTCTTTGTCCTGCTTAACCGTATACATCCTGGCAGTTTGATTAATCCGATAAGACAGGAAAGATACAATCATTAAAAACAAAATAAAGATTATTTTACTTAAGACATTAAAATGCAAGACACTTAAAAATGTATTGATTCCCAGAACTCCTAGGACAAGCGCAAAAAACCAAAGTAAGCCGAAAATAAACAGCAACCAGGGCCGGCTATTTTTAGGACGCACCGCAAGAGTAAGCGGCTCGGTTAAGTGCGGGTCAGCCTCAAACATCAGTTCATTCACCATCTCTAATATTCGCTTTGAATTATCCTTGTCTGGAGTACGGATAAACAAGGAGGCAATTATCATGAGTAGGGGAGACATCAGGGTATTGATGGCAATAGCTGACCAAGATATTGAACCAAAGATTAAATTCTCAAAAGTACTTTCCAAAACCAGGGCAAAAAAAACTTTGGTGATAAAAATAAAGATCACCGAACGAAAAATAGCTCTGGATACCTTGGATAAAATATCTTTATAGCGATTTGCACAGGCTGCTAATACAGCTGCTTCAAAGCGGTCTTTATCCAGAACCAGCTCCCGAAGTTCTCCTCTGTACTGCTTAATCAAATCCTCAAGGATAAAAAAAGGGGCATTTTGGTTTTTGACGTATGAGTAAATCCGCTCCTTTAGCGTATATTTTATCTGTCCGTCAATTTTCTTAACTAACTTGACAAAGACCTGAGCAACTTTTTCCACATTTATTTCTGAAAGGGGACCAAAAAATTGAACAAACAGGTGGTAGCGCAGCAGAGCCAGATCTTCTTTGGCAAAAGCTCGGCGGATACTAATAAAAACCTGGGCATCTTTTGTTTCTTCAAGGTCATCAATAATACTGACATTACTTTTCAAAATCTGAAACATAAAATTGGATAATAATTCTCGGTCTTTTTTCAAACTCAAGATGTTCTCAATGTCAGAAGACAGCAGTTGGAGGATCCATTCATAAACAGATGAGGGATTATAATTATGATAGTGTAGAATCAGCCTTTGTAAATGCAGATGAAGATCAATTGAAAGCTCTACTTTTTTTACCAAAGTCTCTGGTACGCTACTGTCTGGAAAATAGCGAGCCCAAACTAGCTCTCTAACCAAAGGTCGGGCCACAGCCTCGCCAGTGTTACCTCCCAGTAGCAGCCGCCTGTTTAAGATTCGCTCGATGGCCGTTCGTAAAATAACCTCGTCTTCTTTATAAATCATGGCATTACGTAACTTTTCATACCAAGAAGCAACTTCCGCTACCACAGGGTTGACAGAGACATTTTCTGCGTAAGTTTTTTTCTCCGTGATATCGGTGGCGGTTATCAGCATCTCTGCGATTGGTGAAAGTTGGCTCATATCTCTTGCATGATTACTACGATAGGCGCTCGTTGTCAATAGTTCGTCCAGCTTTGACAAAGCCGCCAAAACTTAAAGCTGTCGTTGTTCGGGGGTCTCTTTATATGATATATTCGGAAGGTATGACAACCGATGAAAAAATCTCTTTGATCACCAAAAACTTAGCCGAAACGTTAACAGTAGAGGAGCTTCGTTCATTAATTAACTCCGGTACACCCCTTAAACACTACATTGGTTTTGAAATTTCCGGAAAGTTGCATATTGGCCATTTCTACCAGTTAATGAAGGTTAAAGATCTTCAAGCAGCCGGGGCAGAGACAATTATCTGGTTGGCTGACTACCACTCCGCAGTAAATGACAAACTCGGGGGAAACCTGGAAACTATCAAAAGAGTTGCTAAGAATTATTTTATTCCGGCCATGAAAGTGCTTTTCGAATCTATCGGCGGAGATCCGAATAAATTAATTTTTAAACTCTGCTCCGAGGAATACGCTTCTCATCCGGATTTTTGGATGACTTTTATTGAAACAGCCAAAGCAACCTCACTGGCCCGTTCCAAAAGATCAATCACTATTATGGGCAGAGAAGCAGCTGAAGACTCTATCGAAACAGCCAAGATTATGTATCCGATCATGCAAGCGGCCGATATTTTTTTGCTCCAAACCAATATCGCCCAAGCGGGAATAGACCAACGAAAAGTCCATGTGGTGGCCAGGGACGCCGCGATGCAGATCAAAACCTATCCGCTCAAAGATGCTCGGGGAAATCAGCTAAAACCTATTGCCATCCATACTCCGATTCTGCTTGGTCTCGATTTCCAGGAGTCTGCTAATCATGACGATGGGTCGCTGGAAAGAGATGAAGTAGCGATGAGAACCAAAATGAGTAAATCCAAGGCTAATAGTTCGGTCTCTGTGCATGACAGTCCGCAGGATATCAAACAAAAGATCAACCAAGCCTTTGCCCCCGAAGGGGTGACTCAAAATAATCCTCTCTTAAATTGGACTAAATATCTGATCTTTAATTCTTCGCATTCGACTTTCTCTGTGACCCGTCCGGAAAAATTCGGAGGGGATATCGCTTACTCTGTTTTTGAAGATTTAGAAGAAGATTACGCTAAGAAAAAACTCCATCCGATGGATCTGAAGGCGTCCGTTGCGGACTGGTTAATCGAAACACTAAAACCTGTTAGGGTTTGTTTCGAAGATCCGATTAAACAAGCTTCTTTAGATGAGCTGGAAAGCTTAACAAGTAGTAAGTTCTCTAAATAACCATGACAAAAAAATATCGCTGGATCTGGGTCACGCTCTCCATTATTGCTGGTATAGGCATGATTGCGGCTTCTATTCTGCCGCTTTTTATATACTAAGAGACTTTACTGTGCAGTAGTCTCGCTACTGCAAAAATCCCCAAATCTATGCCGATTGGGATAAGCAGATATTTTGCACAGCGCAATAAAAAATCGCTATATCCAGGAGTAAAGATCTTTTGGGCCATTAATCCAAAAGGGATAGATAGGTGTAAAAAGTAAATTACCCCAAAGCCCAAAAGTCCAAAAATACCCAGAGTTAAACACAAAGCCAGTAAACCTTCGAGATCTTTCTTGCTGGAAAACATCGTATTTCCAATCTGGAAAATCATAAATAAAGTTAAAACTTGAAGATAGATGTTCTGATAGGAACTAAAAAACCACAAAATAGCTAAGATCAAGGAGGTACCAAAGATCAGAGGAGCGACTCCGATTAAAGCTCTCCTAAAAGGATCCGTCAGTCCAATTTCTGCGCTACCCAGCTTCACTCCATCAGCGGTTACCTGGGGCATAAATTCCATCTCTCCAACATGGACCATCAGCATCCCGGCCATAAAAATATGGGACAGCTCATGTACAACAGTTCCTGGTAAGAATAGGAGGGCCAAGGCGTTAATAGTAAAAATTTGATTATGGCTTAATTTATAGAAGATAGCCGAAAGAGAAGTAGTGATGCCCCGGGATAATAAAAAGAGAAAGATTAGCTCAACTATGAAAAGTCCTGTTAAAAGAAGTCCGTTATTAATCATGGCAAGCTAAAAGTCGAAACTCAAAAGTCAAAAATACAATTCAAAAGTCAAAAGGGTCCTTACTTTTCAACTTCAACATTTACTTTTGACTTTGAACTTTTAAATTTTAACCTCCCTTTAAGTGTATAATCTCGGTAAATGGATTTGCAAATACCGCTTTCAAGGTTAAAAGGGGTCGGTCCAAGTTTTGCTAAAAGGCTCGAAAAGTTAGGACTCATGACTGCTTTGGATTTAATCTACCACTTTCCCTTTCGCTATGACGATTACTCAAAGATCATTAGAATCTCCGAAGCACCGATTGATCAAGAGGTGACGATCAAGGGTCAGGTCTGGAATATCCAAAATTCTAGTAGCCGATATGGTAAAACTTTAACCCGAGCAATTTTAAATGATGGATCCGGTTCAGTTGAGTTAGTCTGGTTTAATCAGGCATGGCTGATTAAAAATATCCTCTCCGGGGATACTTTACATGTATCCGGTAAGGTTGACCGCCGGCAAAATAAACTGACTATGGTTTCTCCTACTTGGGAAAAAATCATCGAAAACTCCATCGGACTCCATACCGGTCGGCTGGTGCCAGTGTATCCTGAAACATTTGGGGTTAACTCAAAGTGGCTGAGAGATAAAATTAATTCATTACTACCGCTGGTACTCGGATCTCTGGTCGATCCACTGCCTCTGGAGTATAAAGAAGCGATGTTTTCTCTTGGCAAAGCGTTGCAGACTATTCATTTTCCCAGGTCATTTACCGAAATTAACCTGGCCAAGACGCGTCTGGGTTTTGATGAACTACTGGAAATTCAACTCTCTACCCAAAAAAGGCGTGCTGACTGGAAGCAAAAACAAAGCGCCAAGGGTTTTAAGATCAATGAGTCAGATCTCACTACCTTTACATCATCCCTGCCTTTTGAGCTAACCCACGGACAGAAAACAGTTTTGGCGGAAATTATTGAAGATCTGCAAAAACCTCAAGCGATGAACCGCTTGATTCAGGGCGAAGTCGGATCAGGAAAAACAGTTGTTGCGGCCATTGCTATTTATCTCTCTTTTAGAAATCACTTAAGAAGTCTGCTGATGGCTCCAACCGAGATACTAGCCATGCAGCATTATTCTAGCTTAAAGAAGTTGCTTGAACCTCTCGGAATGAGTGTTGGGCTGTATACAGGGAGCAGTAAATTCAATAAACAGAAGTCGGGAGTTATTAGCCAGGAGCTATTAGTCAAACAAGAAGACAGTCCAAATGATTCTGAAGCTAGAGACCCCCAGCCCGCTTCGACCGCGAAGCGAGGCGAGCTAATAGCTAATAGCTATCCCAATGTTATTGTCGGAACTCATGCTTTATTATCCGAAAAACTACTGAAAGAAAATGTTGGTTTGGTGGTCATCGATGAACAGCAGCGTTTCGGGGTCAAACAGCGCACCATCCTTCGTCAACAAAATAATAATCTTAAAAATCTAGCCCCTCATTTCCTCACGATGACCGCCACTCCAATTCCGCGGACTGTGGCATTAACTATCTACGGCGACTTAGATGTCTCAGTCATAGGGGAGCTACCCAAAGGGCGAAAGCCTATTAAGACTCATTATGTACCTTCTCATAAACGACTTGACGCGTATGCTTTTATGACTAAAAAAATCGCTGGAGGGGATCAGGTCTATCTGGTAACTCCTCTTATCGAGGAATCAGAAACTCTGGTTAGCGCCAAAGCTGCCAAAGCGGAGTTTGAGAAGCTTCAAGCCCAAATATTTCCCCAGTTTCGGCTTGGACTTTTGCACGGTAAGCTTAGGCCCAAGGAAAAAGAGGAGGTCATCACTAGATTTAAAGCAGGTAAAATAGATTTATTGGTCTCTACATCGGTTGTAGAAGTAGGGGTGGATGTGCCCAATGCTACAATCATGGTTATCGAGGGAGCTGAGCGGTTTGGTCTGGCCCAGCTTCATCAATTAAGGGGGCGGATTGGAAGAGGGGGGAAAGAATCTTTTTGTTTATTATTTACCGAGCAAGAAGACCCTTTTGTGATCCAAAGACTCAAAAATTTAGAAAACTCCTCAGACGGGCTGAAATTATCCGAAATTGATCTAAAAATCAGAGGTTCAGGGCAGCTTTTTGGAACTAAACAAGCCGGTCGGTGGGATCTAAAAATAGCCTCATTATCAGATGTACCCCTGATAGAAAAAACCAAGAGTGTGGCCAAAGAAATGCTCAAAGCCAGTCCTGAGCTTGACAAATACCCATACTATAAGGGAAAATTAGCAGGTCAATCAGGCGTAATGCCAGATTAGTTGTGAATAACAACCCAAAATTTATATGCCTCAAGAACCTAAAAAAAGACATTCTAAAGCAGCCAAAAGAGTGAGGAGGGCATCGATTAAGCTCACCTCTTTAAAACTTATCGCTTGTGCTAAATGTGGCGACAAGACACCTTCACATATGGTCTGTCGCTCATGTGGTTTTTATAGCGGAGCTTTGGTGCAAAAAGCAAAAACAGCCATCAAAGTAACCAAAGCCTAAAATTAGTTCACGGTTGACAGTTCACAGTCTATAGATTTTCAATCCGTGAACCGAGAACAGTGAACAGATAACGATCATTCGAACTACTCATGAAAACTGCTCAAGACCCCAGACACATCAAAAGGACCGAGATCATGCAGGAGCTTTTTGCTTGGGACTTTCACCAGGAAAAAAAGCCCCTGTCTCAGATTGAACAAATCTTAGACAACTTGCCCTCAATTGATGCCATGATCGAAAAAGCAGCTCCGGCCTGGCCAATTAACAAAATCAACAAGATAGATTTGGCCATCGTTCGCCAGGCCACTTTTGAGCTAACCCACTCCTCAAAGATACCCGTCAAAGTAATTATTGACGAGGCCGTAGAGCTTGCTAAAGCTTTTGGGTCAGATTCTTCGCCTGGATTTGTTAATGGAGTTTTAGGCAAACTGATAATTGACAATAATATAACTACATGAGTTATAGTAGAAAAGCGAACAAAGAACCCTTAAGATGGAACAACAAACTGAAATTATCGAAGAGATTGCTCAACATTTAGGGGTTTCTCCTGCTGATATTGATTCAATGGCTTCACTTTCTGACGATCTTGGGCTTGGCCCAATCGAGAGATCAGATTTAATTGCTTTTTTGGCAAATAAGTACAAGACTGCTTTCCGCCCGACCGAGGTAGAAGGTATCGAGACAGTTGAGGATTTAGTGGCTATTGTCGAAGATTCATTGCTCGAATAATCGTATGATTTTGCTAGATTCTACAACAATCGCCAGGCCATACTTTCAAACTGCATTTACTCATAGATCCTACTTAAATGAAACCTCGGAAAAGATCGAATCAAACGAAAGAATGGAGTTTTTAGGAGACGCAATTCTTTCGTTTATCACCTCCGAGATCCTTTTTAAGTTAAGGCCTGGAGACAGCGAAGGAGATCTTACTAATTTACGATCCTATTTAGTAAAAACTACATCTTTAGCTAAAGCTGCGAATAGGCTCAAGCTGGGAACTTATCTCAGGATGTCCAAGGGAGAAGAACTTTCTGGAGGCAGGGAAAATGTACAGCTTCTAGCTAACACCTTTGAGGCAGTACTTGGGGCAATTTACCTAGACCAGGGCTTAGAAAAAGCCCATCAATTTATTGAAGAAAATTTAATACCTCTCTTTAGTGAGGAGATTAAAAATGGCCCGCCAAAAGACGCAAAATCTCAGCTTCAAGAGACTCTTCAGGAGAAGTATAAGAAATCCCCTCAATATAAGATTCTAAAAACTACCGGTCCTGACCATGCGAGGAGCTTCACTGTCGGAGTATTCTTACAAAATAACCAGTTAGGTTCTGGTACCGGTCTCTCTAAACAGATCGCCGAAGACGCTGCCGCTACCAACGCCCTTGAGTCCATCGACCTTTAAGAGATATCCTTCTTGCTAAAAACCCAGGCGTAGCATATACTTGTCAGGTTATGTTGAAGATACGCCTGATGCGCATAGGAACTAAAAAGCGGCCTTTTTATAGAGTGGTCGTTGTTGACGAGCGCAGCAAGAGAACCGGCAGCTATATTGACCTTTTGGGAACCTATAATCCTTTAACTAACCCCAAAGAGATTATTCTGGATCAAACTAAAATTACTGATTGGACTAAAAAGGGTGCCCAAATGAGTCATGGTTTTTTACGAATAGTTGGTAAAGCCCCTCAAAAACCACCCCGCAAGCCAAAAAAGGTTAAAGAAGAAAAAAAGGTCACCACCGCTCCTGAGACAGAAGAAGCCTCAACAGAAGGTGAGGGAACAGCAAAAACAGTTTCCGAGGAAAATATCGAAGTTACAACTCCAGCATCAACCGAAGAAGTAGCACCTGAAGAAACACCCGCTGCCACAGAAGAAGCAGTAGAGGATGTAGCAGCAGAAGCTGAGGCAGTCGACGAAGACACGACAACAGAGACTCCGGCTGAAGGAGAGACCAAATAAACCATGCAAGAGCTAGTCGAATATATTGTTAAAAGCTTAGTTACTAATCCTGAAGCAGTGGTAGTCTCAGAACAGAGCGAAGATGGTAATGTTCAACTATCACTCCGGGTTGACCCCCAGGATATGGGACTCGTGATCGGTAAAGGTGGTCAAATGATCAAAGCCATCCGTAAACTTCTAACTGTGAGGGCGATGGCTGATAATGTCCGAGTTTCGCTATATTTAGAAGAATCAGTCCCGACCCAGATTGAATCGGGGCCAACCCCTGAGCCAGCTTAAATAACTTCGCTGATGAAAATTTTTATTCTCACTCTCTTTCCAGAAATGCTTGCTCCAATCCTAAAGACAAGTATTTTAGGACGAGCTCAGAAAAAGGGCTTAGTAGATTTTCAGTTAATCAATATTCGGGATTTTGGATTGGGTGCTCGAAGAATAGTCGATGCCCGACCTTACGGTGGAGGAGCCGGCATGATTTTAAAAGCTGACGTACTCGCAGCTGCCCTTAAGTCAATCCCTAAACACAAAATGTCCCGGGTAATTGTCACCTCCGCATCGGGGAAAGTCTTCAACCAGCAGTCAGCCCGAGAGTATGCTAAGCTTTCTGAATTAATCATCGTTTGTGGTCATTACGAGGGAATTGATCAGCGTTTTATTGATAAATTTTGTGACGAAGAAGTCTCTATTGGCGATTTTGTTTTAACGGGTGGTGAATTACCAGCTTTAGTGATCACTGATGCCATCACTAGGTTGCTGCCGGGAGTATTGCAAAAGACAGAGGCTACTATTGATGAAAGCTTTACGGCAGGACTGCTCGAATACCCTCATTACACCCGTCCGGAAATATTCGAAGATATCCCCACCCCAACTGTGCTGCTTTCCGGAGATCATGGTATGGTTAAAAAATGGCGGGAAGAAAAATCAAGGCAAAAAACTAAAAAAATTCGCCCCGACTTGAGTTAATGAAATGGATCCAGTTTGCCTTTAACTCCCTCAGCATTGTCAATCGTAGTTATGGGAATATTCCGGTAATAATCACCAATTTTTTTCAGCTGTTCTTTTTCGCTATCACTAAGTAATGCCAGGGGGATAGACACATCACCCAAAGAGATCGGGATATTTTGATAATAGCTTTTCAAGGCAAAAACTGTTTGGAACACCCCTTCGGTCTTGGTCTTGCTAAGCTCTATTCCCTCTAAACTCATAGTCAGTGGCGCAACTTTAAGCAAAGCAATAAAATTCTTGAAACTTTCAATCGTGCCTTCAACAGAAGCTTTGATGACAAAACCATCAGCCTCTTGATTGCTGCTGACTGAGCCAAAGGAAACATCTTTGAGATCCAGATTACTGGTGGCAGTCAGCAACTGAACCTGACTGACTGCAGATATCAATTCTTTCTGAGCCGGTAGCGAGCTTAAAGCAATTTGCAGATCGTTTTTCACCTCCTGTTCATCAATTAGTTGAAGGTCATCAGCTTTTTGTTCTAAAATGACTGCTTTTTGAGAGATATCTACAAAGACCTCTCTGGCTTTAAGCAGGGCTTTTATTTGCGGTACCATCACAAAAAAACAGAGTAAAATTACCAAAACCAACCCAAAAAATGGCCAAATGTATAGCTGATATTGGTTAACAAATCTTTTAATTTCTATCATTCAGTTTTTTAGCGTTACCCCAACTTCAAAACGGAGCTTTCCATCAGGCCCCTGGGTCACACCCTCCAGGCTAACTTTGCTAATTCTTTCTCTAGTGACAACAGGGTCTATCAGCTTATCCAAAAAACCTTTTAAAGTGCCTACTTCCGGAGCCTCAGCGGAGAGGGTTATTTTATTGCCTTGATTGATGGAAAAAAGATAGGTCTTGATGCCGTCAGGAATTAGGGCAGCCACCAAATTAAAAGAATCTGACACACCGGAAGGTTGATTCCACAGTACAGCAATCTTCTCCATCCTCTTTTTTAGGGCTAAGACGAGACCCTCCTTCGTTTTAAAGGACTCTATGCGGGCCTCAGCAACTGAATAACGAGCTTGAATGGCTTTAACCCTGGAATTTAAGATCAAACCAAAAATCGTAATCATCAAAGATATCGTAATAAAGATAAAGACTATGATGATACTCATTTTACGCGCAAAATTAACCCTAATCTGAGTCTGTTCCTCGATAATAATTTCATGAGGTAAAAGATTTAGGCTAAAAGTTTTTTTTCGTTTGAGCTTTTGAGTAGTGGGCATTGGTTTTTTATCTTTCCCAGAGGGCTAAACCTGCCGCAACTGCATACGTTGAAGCCTCTGCCGAAAGTTTGTTAAGAAGCTTCGGATCCTTGGCTATCGCAAACCAGGGGTCGCCTTCTTGGATTTCGAGCCCCAAGCTGTTGGCAAAAAAAATAACTAAACCCGGTAAACTAGCCCCTCCACCTGTCAGGATTACCCGTTTGACTGGACGCTCTTTATTTTGAGCCTCGTAAGCCTGAATAACTTTTTTTGCCTCGGAAGTAATCACAGTTACAATCGGGCGGATTGCTTGAACTAGTTTTCCCTCCAACTGATCTTCTAGCAACCCATAAACTTTTTTATACTCCTCAGCCTGAGAAATTTCAAAGTTAAAAAGTTGAGTTATAGCTCGCGTTAAAGCTATCCCTCCTGTGGAGATAGAGCGGGTGATGAGTATTAGACCCTCATGGATAACAGCATAGTCTGTAGTCATCGCCCCCAGCTGAATTATCAGGGTAGTCGGTGAAAAGGGGTTCGCCCCCACTAAACTCCGACTACTGGCCACAATCTCTGTTTCGACAGAGACTGGGCGTAAGTCAGCCATATTCAAAACTCGGAGATATTTATCCAGTATCGGCTTTGGTGTAGCAACTACTAGCACAACGGTGCGACTATTAGGACCTTTTGAGGCGGACCTGGCCAGAACTTGATAGTTTAGGTTAACGTCTTGCATCGGCATCGGCACGAACTCTTCAGCAGCATACCGGATCGCCTGGGATAACTCTTCATCAGTCAGAAAGGGGAGGTCATAGATAACCCTGGTAAAGACTCTGGCCTCCGGAAGAGAGACCGCAACCTCTTTTGTAGGCGACTGCATCCCAGATACAAGCTGCTTAATAGCACCTGCCAGGTTTTCCAGATCTTGATCATTGTCAGAAAGAAACCCTGGCTGGGGAGTCGCCACCTGACCCAACGATAAAAGTCTCGGAGGGTTAGACTCGTGAGCTAAAATAACTGCCTTAATAGCAGTTGATCCAATATCTAAACCAATTAATTCTCGGGCAGCCATATTTAATAACTAATCTTAATTCATTCTAAAGCATTAACTAAGAACCATCAACCATGAACTACTTTAGCTGGTATGTTCCCTTAACCACTGTATATGATCCGCTTGGTCCTGAAGAAAAAAACGCAGAGGCTAAGCCCTGGTCATAGTTGATGATTACATTATTCTCCAGATTTAGTTTCCAGGCCGAAATACTCGTAAAGGTATTATTATTAGAAACATCAATCGCTCCTAGATTACTATAAAGGATACCGATATTACCATTATTATTAATAACCACGGCTGATTTATGATCCGAGATCTCGCGGGAGTTAAATTCAGAGATTAAGATCAGATAACTACCGTTAGATGAAGTACCTAAAATCTTGTTTCCGGACCCACTATTAAAAGTGATTATTTGATCAACAATAAAAGTTCCACTCGAAACTCCGTAGCTCGGATTAAGTTGAATAACATCATTTCCATCTAATGTTAAGTTTCCAGTAACATAGATCGGGGAGTCAACTACCACCATACAGTTAGAGGGAAGTGATATATTTCCGACATATTTACCGGCAGCTAAAGCAGCTGGACAGTTGGTAATGTCTCCGGTGTATACGTTCAGGGCCGTGGCAGTATCTTTCCATTCCTGGATATTAGCAGCCGATAAGGACATCGATTGGGCAATTGGGTCTGGTGAATTAGGATGCATCGACCCGGCTGTAACATTTGAAGCTGTCTGATAATAAGCACCACCAGTTACGATCAGGTCTTGCAGGGTGTTGGCATGGGCATTGCCACCAATGACAACATTATTTGCCCCAATTAAAGAAGTGGTCACTCCACCCATAAAAGTTTGAAACCCTAAATCACCGGGGATAGGACTCCAGGTTGGTGAAGATGCTTGCCAGTTAGGAGACCACCGAGGAGAATATGGGTTATCTCTGGTGTAACCTTGCAGGGTATCCATCGACCAATTCCAGTAATTAGTGGAATTTACTGAGGTGTCTATCACTATCCAATAAAGCGTGTCCACAGTCAGAGATGGCGCCGGTGAAAAAATCACATCGACAAAGCCATACTCCGTTGTTGTCAGAGCGGCAGTTAAAGTAGCTGACGCTAAAACTGAATTTTTATTTGGAGTACCATTTTGATCGCCAAGTATCCTGACTGTCAGGTCAGGCGGTGTGCCAACTTTTTTTAATTTTAGGAGGATCTTGTTTAAGACTGTCGTTTCACTCGGCTTAAATCCCTGGGCTATATCCAGCTGCCCTCCTGCTGTTCTTCCGAACTGAAAATCTCCACAGTTTAACTCTGAGCAGTCGCTTGTTTGATCAGCGGTAGGTTGTATTCCCCCTCCGACATAAGCGTCCCCGGTAATCTGAGCATTATTGGACATCGAAATATTGGAATTGGCATAAACAGAACCATTAACTACAGCATTATTAGACATACTTAAACCACCGTCTCCAATTTGCAACCCATAATTAAAGGCAGCCCCCATACCCTTTGAAACCTGTATCTTAACTGTTTTTTGGGCCTCCGGATTAGTTTTACTTGGGATATATCCAGTAGCCTGAATTGATTTTGTAGTCGGGTTTAAAGAAGTTATCGTTACCGAATAAGATCCATTACCCAGCGGAATCTCTTCTTCTCCGGTATAGGCGCCGGCAGTAGCATTAAGTGTAGCCACGGCTTTATCAATACCCGCCTCAGCTAAGTTGATCGCCTGAGACTGAGAAATAGAGTTAGTTGAACTTTGGGTGACTAGAAGCCCGCCACCAATAATAATCAATACATTCACTAAAACAACTGCGACTGCTATCAGCGCTAGGATTACTATCTGTCCTGATTGGTTCATAACTTTATTCAATTATTCCTCAGCCTAACCTCTCCGGCAGCGGTATTAGCAGTTGTGCTAAATGGACTTTTTTTGAAGGTAAGCGAAAAATTTATTTTAGTAGCATTGGTTGGGCTGACCGGCGCTCCACTATTATCTAAATAAACAAAACTAATTGTCGAAACATCGGTCATAACCACCCGATTCGTAGCCAGTCGACTACTTGACTCGCTCGGCACAACCAGGCGTCTAAAAATTGCCGGATTGCTAGTTTCAAGAGCATAAATAAAAGTATCAAATTCCTGATCTATAATATTACCCGATGAATCAACTGATGGAACCTTTAGTATCAGGGTTGTCGCACCGCTTAAATATGTTTGACCCTGATAGGTAAAGCTATTTATAATACTTGCGGCAAATCTTAAATCATCGCTGATTAAAGTGGTGGCATCATTTAACCCAAGACCTTGAGCAATCTTACTTGTTTGCGATACGAACAGGCCATTATTCGAAACAAGTATCAAAAGCAAAAGCACCCCGGCAATGGCAGAAATAGTTACTCCAACCAAAATTTCAAATAAAGTCATGCCTCTTTGTTTTCTGGAAGATGAAATGTTCAATTTAGAGCCCTCCATTCGTAATCAAAGTAGTCAGTGCTGTCGACCGGATATGGCTGGTAGAGTCCTTCCAGGTTACCGTAAGGTCAACTTGTTTCACTACTTCCCCCAAAGTACAGATGCTAATAGGACAGTCCTGGATGACCAATGAGGCTTCTCCGGCTGAAAGATTGACCAGCTTGGGATCGGTAAAGGAGGTTGCTCCATTAGCTAGATTAGCAAAGGGGGTAGTTCTTAGATCTTCGATCTTTTTGAGCAAAATTTCCTTAGCTATACTAGTTTGATTGCTAATACTGATTAGTCGAAGTGACGAGGGTAGGTTATTTAGCAGCAATCCTAAAAATCCCACCAGCATTATCACCAGAACTATCTCTATTAAAGAAAGTCCACGGTTATTTTTAAGATAAGTTTTTTTATTTTGTAATGTCACTATTGGAGAATAAGGCAAAATCCAGAAATTGTGGTGCAACGTATTTCATCTGGAAGACTTGTAACCTCCTCTCTGACTCTCCGGCTATTCCGGTTGAGGTATAGATATTGGCTTGAGGGGGGAGGGAGATACAATTTAAATCTCCGGTAAAGCTAATACATTCGGGGTCTGTTTTTGGCTCAAGAGCGATTCGCTGCTTTTTACTACTGTAGAGCAGACGCATTCTCATTAAAATTGGTACTTCTTTATTATCAGAAGGATCAATGCTGGTAGAAATTGTTACCTTACAGTAAAAATACCGATCCGGTGGGGCAGTAAAACTCCGAGAGCTGGAGGTATTAATTTTGTACTTAATAGACGAATCGCAAGAATCATCGGTTGCCGCAAAGTTATTGGACGCTCGTCTGGTTGATTTTGAATCAAAATAATACCTCTTGGAAAGGTAGTTACCAGCGGAACTACGCGTAACTAAGTTGACCTCTATAGCTGGCTCATCACCTATTTCAACCCTATCATCCGCCTCGGGGCCTGCATTTCCAAAATATAAAGAGATCGTTTCTTGGTTATAAAAACGGCTCAAATCGCTTGGTCTAGCCAGCCAAAACTGAGCAAATTCAGCTTTGCTAATTGGCGGATATTCTAATGCTTGTTTGTAAACCGGCATCTCACCCGAAGCCTGAACATCTGCTCTCGATTGATTATCAGATAAGCTAACTGTAGTGATACCATTTTCAGCAATAGCTTTTTCTAAACCAGCCTCAGCTGCCGAGAAAGCACGGCTAGCTTGCTCTGTTTTAGTAGAAACGGAGATATCATTTATCGAACGCTGTGAAATAGCTACCCCAACGGTCAAGGCAACTAACATAATCAAGGTCAATACAATTACTACCTGCCCATGTTGGTTGATAGTTCTCGGTTCATGGTTCACCCCGATATAATCGGGGTTCACGGAAGCTACTGTCTTATTTTTTGACTTGCTGTGAACTAGTTTTTTCATAGATTTATCTTAACACGACCGATGTTTCAAACGGAACTCCTTCGCCCTCTCCAATGTCATTTTGAAAACCTTGTCCGATATTTACCCCCGGCTGGACATTAAACTTGATGGTTATAATATCTTTTGCTCCGTAAGAGCTCGTTCTTTTGATGGTTTCTGCATTGTTGACGATAGATATTCCGGTCACGGGATCTCTATTGGTAATAATTAGAGCGTTGGTAAAGGGAATTACATCTGGTTTACAAAGAGCACTTGCATCTCCTTCAAATTCAAACTGCGATGGATAATCTTCCTGGATGTAACCATTGGTAGAGGCCGTTGGCGGAATAAAGCTAAAGCGGACAAATTGATTAGTCTGGGTTTGCACAACTACAATCGAACGACTGTCGGTGTCATAGGTGGTACACATAATTGGGGAGGCAAACCTTAAGGTTTGATCGATGATGTTTAAAGCTGACTGTCCGTTTTGTTTTATTAAACTAATCAACTGGGTTTTATTATTGCCTTGAAATGTTCGGAGTAACAAGTCCCCCAGAATAAAACCAACCACCCCAATAATACTGATGGTAACCAAGGCTTCAATGAGAGTAAATCCGAATTCTGAATTCTTAATTCTCAATTCTGCATTCATTTTCATTCTTGGTTAGATAATATAGTAATTAGCTTGGATTCATGAGTTCCCGAGAAATCTACCCAAGTCACCCGGGATGTAACTTGAACCGCATTGCTACCGGAACCTTCCTTTTCCAGATATATTGACCGGTAAAACTGTGTCGATATTTTTTCACCCGGACCTGATGGGTTATTCTCGGGCACACAAGGGGTAGTTTCCAGACAACTCCCAAAGGCAAATCTAGAGTTAGAATTAATCGGTTCCCCTGTGGCTGTATATCCTTGGGGATCAAGGGGAGCACTGCTCCAGATCAAAGAATCATTGGAAAACCAGTAGTATAAAGCGCCCGAATCAAGAGGGGTTTCAATTGGAGTGTTGGTAATTTTCAGTAAACGGACTTTTTCCAGTCCTTCTTGGGCATATTTTGTGGCTAAAATTTGGTTCTGAGCAAACTGGCTGCTCTGTAAGCCTTGTAGAGTCGTGATAGTCAAGGCGACAATGATCGCCACGGATACTCCCAAGGTAATGGTAATTTCCAAAAGAGATTGACCTTTATGATCTAAGAACTTACTTATATTCAACTCCAATATATCCCCCTCTGTTAATCATAACAGTTGAAGTTAAATTAGTTCCAGAGCTAACCAGCATAAACTTCAAAGTTTCAGATTGACTAGCTGATGATCCGCAGATAACTTGCGTTAAAGTACTATCTGCTGTTTGTCCACTGGTAAAGGTGGCCACATTTTCTGAAGTATTAAAACGAATAGTAAAGGGTAGTAAAGACGCGTCAATGACGCAATTGGGAGAAAAAAGGGAAGGCTCGATCATCGGGGGCGTCTTGTCCAAATTTGTTATGGTATTAATACTAACTCCGCTGGGCAAGGAGGTCCCTGCCTCCGAGAAATCATAAGTAGTGTAGTTAACAGTCGGATCTTGACACTCTGCTACCAACTTATAGGATGCCTCACTGGGGTCGATAGTTACACCCCAACTAAAGGAAGGGTTATTATCCGGACATCTGACGTGAGCTTGGGCATTAATTTGCGCTTTCCGGATGGCTTGAAGCAAATCAGAGGAGGAGTTTCTCAGAATCTGTTCATCATTAAATCGGCGAAAGTTAGGGATGATAAAAAGACTCAGCATGGCCAGGATTCCAATAGTGACCAGGATTTCGATGAGCGTGAAGCCTCGGGATTGGTTCATGGTTTATAGTAATGGTTTATAGTAAATAGTTAGTAGTTAGTAAATAAAGCAATTTTTACTATGAACCACGAACCATGAACTACGAACTAATATCAGTGTATCACGAACAAGGAGAGTGTTTAAGGCTGCGTTAGGTCAAGATTATAACCTTCAGGTCGGGTTTCGTTACAGATCGAGACAAAACTCTCTTTACCAAATTCCAATTTAGCATACAGGCAGTAATTGACACAGGCTGTCAGCAGATCCGAGTTGTTACAGTCCAGCGAACCGTCAACTTTTAAAGGAACATACACATAGGGGATGGTACTACCTGCGTTCGGATCTTTAGGTATCTCATTGAGATATCTCTTGCCACCGGCAATAAACGGCTGCCCAGCGGTCAAGACAAAACTGGCATCAGGATAAAAGTTGCTGTCAGCATAATATTGCTGGAGTGCCGTTTGGATAGATCGAAGATCGGATTTACGTTTAGCATCCCGACCGTTTTTTTGCAAAGCTGCCCCAGCTGACAATACCAGACCCAACATCAGGCCTATAATAGAAATTGCTACCAGGATTTCGATGAGCGTGAAGCCTCTTGATTGATTCATGGTTAGTAGTTAGTAGTTCGTAGCGAAGACATCTTTTTGTAATTTATTTTCCATGATTCTACTCTGAACTCCGAACTCATTACTCATGACTACTTTCAGTTTACCCTAATTAATACTGATATACCAAGCTATAATTTTTTCCCCCCAAAATAAAGCACATAAACTACCGAGAGCCAAAAACGGTCCAAAGGGGATTGTCTGGCCAAAGTGTTTTTTTCGAATTAGGATTAAACCGGTTCCCACAAGTGAACCCAGGAAAAAAGCCAACAGAAGGGCTAATATGGCGTTCGGGAAACCTAGTGCTAACCCCAAAAAAACTCCCAACTTGAGATCTCCTCCACCCATGCCTCTGCCTCTGGTAATAAAAATTAATCCTCCAAAAAAGAGAGTAATGATTAAGGTGGTGAGAAGGGTCCAAAGAAATGGTTGCATAAAAACCCAGGAATGTACCCAGATATAATTAGTATGCGGCGGCAGTAAATATTTACCCAGAACGCTTTGAGCTAAACCCCAGGTCATAAGACCGATATTTATGACGATTATCAATACCTGATAAATTACAGTAATTAAGGCTGCCGGAAGAGTAAGTTCGTCAGGTATCAAGCCTGCCTTGATATCGGTTATAAATACTGCCGCTAATATACTCAGTACAAAAAGCTTAAATACTAAGCTAAGCAAAAAGGCTGGTAAAAAAGTATTTGGCCAAGAGGCAAGATCATGTACGCTAGCAAGAGCTTGAATTACGTTTGGTGTAAATTGTTGAAAAAATAGATAAGCTACTAACCCCCCCATTAGTAACTCAACTAAAATATACTCCCTCGATAGAGGTTTGCTGCAATACCGACATTTACCTCTTAAAAAAATATAGGACAGAACCGGAAAAAGGTCGTACCAATGCAAATTTTGTTTGCAATCTAAACAGTACGACCTTCCCCAGAATGATTTGTGTTTCAAGGCTCTTGTTGCTAAACACAAACTCAAGCTTCCCAAACATGCACCAATTACAAACCCTAAGGCTATAATCATAAACATTACAAACCTATATTGGATCCAATTTGGTAAAGACCCGCATTTGAACCGCTACCACCATCGCCGGTCATTTTAGAAGCATACTGAGCTGACTCAAATTTTGCTGTCAACTCATACCCGGTTGCGTTAGCAATATATTGATATACCAGACCGCTGACTATATCGTTGGTAGGATCAATAGGTAGTGTCGGTAGGTTAACGGTCGTTTGGGTAGTCAAATCAATCTTAACCCATCCAGTCCCATTATTTGCCCGAGTACCATCTTTAGAATTATCCGAACAGGTCGTGGCTGGAGCTGTAATACCTCCTACGCAGTAGAAAGTAGTCCAGTCAGACGGAGGAGCAACACTGGTCGTAGTTTCTTGAACCACTAAGTTAACAGCCTGAGCTATCGTTGCCAAATCACTCATCCGAACAGCGTCACGAGATCTTTTGGTCAGTTCAACAGGATTTACAATTACGACAACAACTGCAGCAAGCACTGCAATAATAGCGATGACCACCAAAAGTTCAACTAAAGTGAATCCCTGTGAAGTTTTTTTCATTCGTTTCACCTCCTTCTAACCCATTGTAGTCATATGTCTAAACATCTCGTCAAGAGACCAATTAGCTAAAGGAGGTCGTTAGTTTGTAGATAGGTAGAATAATAGATAGAACCAAAAATGCCACTCCTACACCAAGTAATACTAGTACTAAAGGCTCCAAGATAACTGTTAAATTCTTTACTAGCTGGTCAGCCTCTTGCTCAAAGTACTCCGCTAGTTTAAACGACACTTGGTCGACCTTTCCCGTTTCTTCACCAACTCGATACATCGCCGGGATAATACTTGGAAAGACCCCAAAGCTTTCCAGCTCCTTAGACAAAGGCAGCCCTCTCTCCACTCCTTTTAAGCTCTCTGTCAAAGCTTTTCTGTAAACCATATTATCGATTACTTGGGAAACAATTTGTAACGATTCCAGGATAGGAATACCCGCGGTAGTCAGTAACCCAAAAGTACGGGTAAATTCAGCCAGACTCATGCCTTCGATGATTTTTTTAACCACCGGTATTTTAAGCAAAAATGCATCAAACTGGAAATGACCTGACTGAGTCTTAATCCAACGTTGAAAAAAGATCACTCCAACCACTATCACCGTCAAGACCACCCACCAAAAGTTGGTCGCAAAGCTGGAAATAGCAATCAGGATTTTGGTGGGTAAGGGAAGCTCTATATTAGATTGGGTATAAAGGGCAGTTAGCTTCGGAATAACAAAAAGGACCATGATCGTCATAACAATAAACATCGCGACCACAATAATTACCGGATAAATTAAGGCTCCCCGAACCTTACTTCTAAACTCTCTGGTCTTTTCTAAATTTGTGGCCATTTGAGCTAGGACCGTATCCAGTTTTCCAGAAGACTCACCAGCTTTAACCAGGTTACAAAACAAATCGGGAAAGACATCAGGAAACTTTTTAAACGCTGCAGATAATTCCAGCCCGCTTTTAACATCTTGGCCTACTTCATCAAGCACCTCTTTAAAATAGAGACCTTTTTGCTGATCTCTTAAGATATCTAGTGCCTCAGAGAGAACCAACCCTGACTCAATCATGGTAGCAAGCTGGCGGGTGGCGATAACCAAATCGCCAAAAGAAACTCTATTTAAGAATTTATAAAAAAGGCCACCTTTGCGGTCTTTAATCTCCTTGATCTCAATAACAATTAAGCCCCGCTTAGAGATGGCTCTGGCTACTTGTCTTTGGTCAACTGTTTCTACAGTACCGGTTCGATCGTTACCCTGTAGATCCTTGGCATGATAGCTGAATTTTGGCATATATGTCAGAGGTTCGGAACTATATAGCCCTCCCTAACAACTTTGAAAGCACCTGGGGCCTAATGGAGAAGTTTTTAGCCACTGTTATATCAATCTTACCAGCTCTGACTAACTCAGCCAGAGACACCTCCAAGCTTCTCATACCATATTCGCCAGAGGTTTGAATCAGATTGTCAACCAGATGGGTTTTACCATCCCGAATGATAGAGCGAAGTGCAGGCACACCATATAAGATCTCTGAGGCGATTACTCGTCCGGGGGAGATAGTCGGTATTAACCTTAAGGAAATTATTGCCTCGATCACACTGGCAAGCTGGGTTCTGATTTGAGGTTGTTGGTTTTCGGGGAACACATCGATGATTCGGTCAACTGTTTGAGCAGCCGAATTAGTATGCACTGTGGCAAACACCAAATGACCTGTTTCGGCAATAGTCATAGCCGATGAAATTGTCTCTAGGTCCCGCATCTCACCGATCAGTACCACATCCGGATCTTCACGCAGGGCATACTTAAGAGAATTACTCCAGCTTTGGGTGTCGAAATTTATCTCTCTTTGAGAGATTAAGGCTTTCCCTGGTGGGTAGACATATTCAATAGGATCCTCAACGGTTAACACATGCACAGATTTAGACATGTTTATCTGATTAATAAAGGCTGCCAGGGTGGTTGACTTACCGTGGCCAGTCGGACCTGTTACCAGAACCAGTCCTTGCTTTAGGTCAGTAAGATGCATTACCGAATCAGGCAGACCAATTTCATGAATATCACGAATTTTTTTGGGGATTAAACGAAAAGCTGCGGCTGTAGTTCCTTTTTGGCGATAGAGATTGATCCGAAATCTGCCCTGGGCATTGAATTCAAATCCTAAATCTAGTTCAAGTTTTTCTTGAAAAAGTTTTTTTTGATAAGGAGTGAGTAATGGATCGACCAGGACATCAACATCGCTAGCACCCAGAGGCGTGGAACCTTCAATGGAAATCAGCTCTCCGTTCAAACGCAGCTGAGGCTTAAATCCGGCTAGCAGATGAAGGTCGGAAGCGTTTCGATCTACAATAATTTGCAACAGTTGATAAATATTCATTATTAATCCTGGGCCACTCTCAGCACTTCTTCGATAGTCGTTACTCCCTCCAGGGCCTTTAGATAACCGTCTTGTTTCATGGTTATCATACCTTCTTCAATCGCAACCCTCTCCATATCTCCAGTTGAAGCATGCTCCAAAATCATCTTAGAAATTCTTTCGGACACCAAGAGAACTTCATATATACCTGTCCTGCCTATATACCCGCTATTACCACATTCATTGCAACCATTTCCCTTGTAAAGTTGGATCTGAGTTGCTGAGTAAAGTTTCCCCAAAACAGCTTTAATACTGTCCATGACCTCTGGCGGGGGGGTATAGGCTACTCGACAATGACTACATACCTTGCGGAGAATTCGTTGTCCGAGCGCTACATTGATAGCTGAAGCGAGCAAGAATGGTTCTGCCCCCATGTCCAGTAGACGCGGAAGGGCACCCGATGCAGAATTAGTATGGATAGTGGAAAAAACTTCGTGGCCTGTTAGGGCTGCTTGAATAGCCAGATCTGCTGTTTCAGCATCGCGGATCTCTCCCACCAGAATAATATTCGGATCTTGTCTCAAAAAAGAACGCAGGGCATTGGCAAAAGTGAGACCGATTTGAGAATTGACCTGAACTTGATTTACTCCGGCAATTTGATACTCGACCGGATCTTCAATAGTAACAATATTTACCCTAGTAGTGGAGAGTTTTGAGAGCACCGAGTAGAGGGTTGTAGTTTTTCCTGATCCGGTCGGACCACAAATCAAAATAATCCCATGGGGACGAAGCAATTGTGCCTCAAAAGCCTTTAGAGCCCCGGCCCTAATACCCAACTCCGAGAGAGAAGGGGCTTTTTCGGATTTTTCCAGTAATCGGAGAACTACCTTTTCTCCAAAAACTGTCGGAAGGGTAGAGATACGCAGATCGACGGTATTCTGACCAGAGCTAAAGGTAAAGCGGCCGTCCTGCGGTAATCTTTTTTCGTCGATCTTTAAGTTGGAGAGAATTTTAATCCGAGAAACAACAGCATCATGGACTTTTTTGGGTAAGATTACTTTCTCATGCAAGATTCCGTCAATTCGGTAACGAACTCGGGTACGATCTTCCAGAGGTTCCAAATGAATATCCGAAGCCCGAGCTTTGATGGCATAATCCAGAAGCTGCGAGACGATATTGGCCACAGGGGCTTCACGAATAATTTCAGCCTTATCGACAGTCACCTTATTCTCTGGACTTACGTCAGAGACCTCCTTTAACGCCGAGGTCACCTCAGTCGTTAAGTTTTGCGAATATTGTTCATTGATTGCGGTGGTGATATCTTCTTCGATCCCTAAGAAACGCTTAACTGATAGTCCCGATTTTTTTTCCAAGAACTGAACTACCTGGAGGTCGAGTGGATCGACCATGGCCACCGACACACTATCCAGATCGCGATCAAAAGGCATTAGTTTATAACGCCTGGCAACTGCCTCGGGTATAAGGTTTAAAGCCTCAGACGAAATCGCTCTACTCGCGAGTTTAATAAAAGGAATTCCCAGGAGCAGTGCTCTTGCCTGCGCAATGGTTTCCGAAGTTGCAAAATTATGCTCTAAGATCAGTTTTTCTGCACTTTTACCAGAGTTAATGCTCTCCAGTTTAATTACCGATACTTGATCGGGCCGCAAGATACCCTGTTTCAATAGAAGGTCTTCGATGGCAAGTTGGTAATCGGACATTGGCAGATTAATCCCCCTCAGGAGATCTACTCTTTATTATGGGGAGAATTGGCGCAAGTGTCAATCCAAATAATATTGTAATATACATACTTAATGTCTGGTAAAATTATCATCAGTTCCAGTTTACAAAAGAGGGTAGAGGCAATAGTTCAAGAATTGAGAATTCAGAGTTCAGATTTCAGAATTGAAGAAAACAATTTACCCTCTCATCCAGATCTGCTCTATATCCAGGACGAGGAAAAGCTGGGGGTGGAAAAAACCAAAGAGATCCGTAAATTTTTAACTACCAAACCTTTTCAGTCAGATAAAAAAGTCTTGATTATCGAGTCGGCAGAGAATCTGACTATAGACGCTCAAAATTCCTTACTTAAGCTCCTCGAAGAACCACCCGGAGAATCAATTATTTTACTTGGCGTAGATTCAGAGCAGAGCTTATTACCGACCATTTTATCCCGCTGTCAAATCGAGTATCTTCTGGATACTCCAAAGACAAGTTTTAAATATGCCCAAAAGATCGAGGAGCTGCCAAGTAAGACTCTGGAAGAAAGATTTGAGTTTATAGAAAAATTAACTGAAAGAGAGGTCTTTCTTGATGAAATGCTGCGGTTTTATAGATTAAAAATGCACCAAGACCCTGGATTGTCAGGCTGGGTTAAAGAGCTATTAAAAGCTTCAGAGTATAAAAAAGGTCGGGTTACTATCCGGTTGATCCTTGAATACCTAATGTTTCAGCTCCCTAAAGAATCATAAAAATGCTCTGATTAGACTGTCTTATCAAGCTGTTCTCAGCTACCAGGCTTGCAAAAAATAGGCTATGCTGCTAAGATGACACAAGTTAAATTCTAAGATCCAACTACAAAGATCCAATTGGTACTTGAGAATTGGTTCTTAGTAATCTATCTATTCAAATATGTCAAAAAATAACCTAAATCAGTACGGAGCCAAAGAGATTCAGGTTCTGGAAGGATTAGAACCTGTTCGCAAAAGACCGGGGATGTATATCGGCTCAACCGACGAACGCGGGTTGTGGGTCATGGTGAAAGAAATCATCGATAACTCGGTCGATGAAGCGATGGCCGGTCGGTGTAAAAACGTCTGGATCACTCTGCATAAAGATTCCTACGTCACAGTCGCTGATGACGGATTTGGCATTCCTTGGGAGATCCACCCGACCATGAAAAAGAGTGCTCTCGAAGTAGCGATGACTGTTTTACATGCCGGCGGTAAATTTGGAGAAGGAGCATATAAGGTCTCTGGGGGCCTACATGGAGTTGGTGCCTCAGCTGTCAATGCTCTTTCTGAATATATGCGGGTCGAAACCAGGCGCGCTGGTAAAACTTTCTTTCAGGAGTACAATCAGGGTCAACCTAAGGCAGATGTCGCCGCAGTTTCCAAGCAGACTAGCGGTCTGGTAACCCAATATTTCCCCTGGGATACCCAATCTGGAGTGCGGACAACTTTCAAGGCCGATTCGACAATCTTACAAGTCATCCAACCCGATCTAAATACCATTATTAAACAAGTCAAAAATAGAGCCTATCTAGTTGCTGGTTTGGCCTTTCATATCTACGATGAAAGTACTGCTCTGGAAACACATTTCTATTTTGACTCCGGGATCATCGCCTTGGTTAAACATATTAATAAAAATAGGAATTTAGTCAATTCGCCACCTTTTTATGTCCATAAATCCGTTGACAATATTGATGTTGAAGTCTCTATCCAATATACCGACTCCTATAACTCAAACGTAGAATCATACGCTAATGTTCAGAGCACTCAGGATGGAGGCACTCATTTAACCGGCTTTAAAACAGCCTTAACCCGAGCCATCAATGACTACGCCAGAAAGCAAGGTTATCTTAAAGAAAAAGACGACAACCTAACCGGAGACGATACTCTCGAAGGAATAACTGCAGTGGTGGCGATCAAAATGGACTCTGAGCAGCTCCAATTTGAATCCCAAACCAAAGATAAACTAGGTAACGCCGAGGTTTCGCCAATTGTCTCTCAGGTGACCAAAGAAGGACTCGATACCTATTTTGAAGAAAATCCGGCGGATGCGAGAAAGATGGTCGAGAAGGTGCTGATCGCAGCTAGAGCGAGAATGGCCGCTCGGGCCGCTAAAGATGCCGTACTGCGTAAGGGTGCACTAGAAGGAATGACTCTGCCAGGTAAACTGGCTGACTGTCAGGAAAAAGACCCCGCATTGTCGGAGATTTATATAGTCGAGGGAGACTCGGCAGGCGGTTCGGCAAAACAAGGACGGGACCGTAAGTCTCAAGCCATCTTGCCTCTTAAAGGAAAAATCTTAAACACCGAAAGAGCCCGTTTGGATAAAATCTTAGAGTTTGAAGAGATAAAATGTTTGGTGATTGCCTTAGGGACGGGGATTGGGGATACGGTCACCTATGACAAAGCCCGTTACCACCGGATTATCATTATGACCGATGCCGATGTTGATGGATCACATATTCGCACACTGCTACTAACGTTTTTCTTTCGCTACTTACCAGAACTACTTAACCGAGGTTATATTTATATTGCTCAACCTCCACTGTTTAAAATCGCCAAGGGCAAAGAGCTCCACTATGCCTACTCTGACCAAGAGAGGGATGGGATCTTAAAACAGCTCAAAATTCCGGTTACCACAAAAGTCACAGATGATGTACTAGAAACAGGCCAGGTTGTTACAGGCAGTGAAATAGTAGTAACTGATCCAGAAACCGCTAAAAAAACTCCCGGAGTGATGATTCAAAGATATAAGGGTTTGGGGGAAATGAACCCCGAGCAGCTCTGGGATACTACGATGAATCCAGCTAATAGAGTACTAAAACAAGTAACCATAGAGGATGCTGTCGCTGCTGACGAGGTGTTTAATATGCTAATGGGTGATGAAGTTCCCCCTCGGAAACGTTTTATCCAAACCCACGCCAAGCAGGCTATATTAGACGTCTGATTTGATCTTCGTCAGCTGATTTACTACAATTGACGCCTTAGGTTTGGCATATGCTTAATTTTACAAATTGGTTTAGAAAAACGTATCAGGTACTAAATCGGATAGAGATCTCACAATCTGCTCTACTTAGAAATTACCGTAAATTATCCACCACCAACCAAAGACTAGCTATTGCTCCAGTCCTCAAGTCTAACGCCTATGGACACGGGTTGGAGATTGTGGGAAAAATTCTGGATAAAGAGAGCTGTCCCTTTTACTGCCTAGATTCTCTTCATGAAGCTTATGCCTTACATAAATGTGGTTCTGAGACACCCATTCTAATCATGGGTTATATCAACCCCAAAAACCTAAAGGTCAAAAAACTACCTTTTCAGTTTGCAGTTTATGATCTAGATTTTCTTGAGGCTTTAAATAAATATCAGCAGGGAGCAAAGGTCCACATCTTTGTAGATACAGGGATGTGTAGGGAGGGGGTCAGCTTAGTTGATCTTCCTAAGTTTTTAGAAGCTGCAAAAAAACTAAAGCATATTCAAGTTGTTGGATTAATGTCTCATTTCGCTTCTGCTTCGTCAGAAAAATCACCACTTTTTAGAAATCAGTTAACAAACTTCAAAAAAGCCAAAGAAATAGTTAAAAAAACAGGACTGAATCCCAAGTGGATTCATATTGGAGCATCAGAGGTAATCTCTCATCAAAAAGTCAGGAATCAGGTCGCCAACATTTCTAATCTGGTTAGAATTGGCAAGGAACTTTACGGGATTACTTGGAATACTGAATTAGAGCTCTCTCCAGTGATGAAACTGCTGACTCATATCTCACAAATTAAGCAGCTGAAAAGAGGGGACCTGGTGGGGTATGATGGAACCTTAAAAGCAACCCGAAACTTAACAGCCGCTATCTTACCTATTGGGTACTACGATGGAGTAGATAGACGACTCTCTAACAAAGGATGTGTAACTATAAATGGAGTTGTTTGTCCAATAATCGGAAGGGTCAGTATGAATATCACTACAGTAGACACCACTCAGGTTAGAAATCCCTTTGTCGGGCAAGAGGTTGTAGTATATTCGGATAACCCCAGCGATCCTAATGCCATTCGACAGGTTGCTCAGTTAGTTGAAACAGTAGCATCAGAAATACTTTGCCGCGAGGCTCTCAGTACTCGCCGAGTAGTTACTCCTTGAAATTATCGCTAGCTTCACTATAATACCCTATAATGCTTCATGAATTACAACCAATTCGGTTCAGAGATCTGATCGTTAGACCAGATGAAGAAATAGACTCACTAGTAGAGCATCAAGTATTTTTTGCCAGAAGGCAATTTTCTCGCAAGAGGAACTAATCCCCATATTTTAATTGCTGGAAGTGATCTTTCTCCAGCAAGGGTTGCACGAATACTTGCTCAAGTACTTCGAGACTTAGATAAGATCAAAGGAGCTCCGAATTATCCGCAGAGAGCTCATCATCTTTTATTCAAAAGCGGATTACTTGCTACCCCTATTTTTCCCCATGAAGTAAATCACCGATCCCCTTACAGAATAGCTACCCGACGAGAGCGCTCTTCAAGACTTAGGTTTCCTTATTAGAAATTTGATAAAAGTGTTAAAATGCTCCTTGATGAAGAGTCAAAGAGTACATTTTCTAGGGATCGATGGGTCAGGAGCTTCAGCTGTGGCTTCGATAGCTATTGCAGATGGTTTCGAAGTTAACGGTTGCGGAACAACCCTGCATAATGAATTCACCGAGTATTTTGATAAATCCATCCTCATTTCAGGAGAACATAAACTAAAGGACGTAGATATTTTAGCAGTTACTCCGGCTATATTCTCTGCCAATCCTAACCATCCAGATTTATTACTAGCCAAGAAAAATGGAATCAAAGTCATGACTTGGCAGGAATTTATGGGGGAATATTTAGAAAAAGATAAGTTCGTGATCGCTGTTTGCGGTACTCATGGAAAATCGACCACCACCGCTATGGTCGGTCGGCTTCTCGAAGACGCTGGACTCGATCCGACTGTTGAACTCGGGGCAATCGTAAACAGGTGGGGAACTAATTTTAGAATAGGTAAAGGGAAGTATTTTGTCACAGAAGCAGATGAATTTAATAATAATTTTCTAGTTTCTAGTCCAGATATTACAATTGTGACAACCATTGAGATGGATCATCCTGAGTTTTTTAAAGATTTAGCAGATTACGAGAGCTCATTTTTTAAATTTTTAATCCGAACTAAACAGGCTATCGTTGCTAATATTGCTGATTTCGGTGTTGCTCATGTTCTCAAAGATGTGATGAAAGAAACCAGTGTTACCTCAGTTGACTACTCTAAAAACCAGCTCAATCTCGACTTAATCGTTCCGGGAAAACATAATCAGCAAAACGCTTCGGCAGTATTTCAGGTTGGGATCTTACTCGGGATTGACCCGGAGATAATCCGATTTAGCCTAGAAAACTTTACCGGAGTTGGTAGAAGATTTGAAATGGTCGGAAGATATAACGGAGCGCTAGTTTACAGTGACTTTGGGCATCATCCAACCGAGGTAAGCGTTACCCTAGAAGCAGCCCGAGAAAAGTTTCCGGACAAAAAAATAACCTGTATCTTTCAGCCCCACATGTATTCAAGGACCAGGGGTTTATGGAAAGAGTTTAAAACTGTACTTAGCAATTTACCGGTTGATAAAACTATTGTCTTAGATATTTACAAAGCTCGGGAAACTCCCATCAAGGGGGTGTCCTCTGAGAAATTAGTGAAAGAAATAGCGAAGAAGGATGTTCTGTATTCAACCGATGAAAACTTAGTAAACCTTTTAAAAAATACTTCCCAAGACGATGTGCTCTTTTTTATTGGCGCTGGACCAGTCGATGAAATCGCCAGAAACCTCACCCGTCAAACAACTTAGAACATGAAACAAAAAGATAAGGTTTTAAAGATTTTAATTATAAGTGGTGGTGGCTCTTCAGAGAGAAAGATTTCTCTCTGGTCAGCAAAGCAGGTCAAGCTTGCTTTAAGAAGCAAAGGTTACAAAGTCAAAGTTTTTGACTTACGAAGGGGGACGGATGATTTAAAGAAATTATCAAAAAGCTTTGATGTAATTTTCCCTGTGCTGCATGGCGAAGAGGGTGAGGGTGGTGAGTTGCAGAAGTTTTTAACAACCCTTAAAGTTCCGTTTGTCGGGGGAGACTGGAAAGGCTTTAAAAAAGGATGGTTTAAAATTTCATTCAAGAAGTATTGTGATCAAGAGAATATAAAAACTGCACCTTGGAAGAGGATTAATTCTATAACTTTAAGTGGGGTAATACGGGAGGTTTGTCGGTTTGGCTTTCCTTGTGTATTCAAAACATCAAATGGCGGGTCCTCGCGCGAGGTGATGGTGTTAAAGAGTGAGCATGATTTAAAGCTTCCTAATTTTAAAAGACTCAGCAGATCCGGGGCAGATTTAATGGTAGAGAAATTCCTGATTGGGATAGAGGTAACCTGTGCATTACTCGATGATAGGGCTTTGCAATTAATTGAAATTAGACCTCCAGGAGATGGCTGGTTTGATTACGAGAATAAATATTCTGGAGACTCCGAAGAAATTCCCAATGCTCCGTCACTTAATGAAGAAACTAAACAAAAAGTTCAACAGATTGCACTTTCGATCCATCAAGATTTAAAACTCGGACAATATTCACGAATAGATTTTATTGTCTCCAGCGGTGAGCCTTTCGCTCTGGAGGTTAATACTATTCCGGGCTTAACTGCTAATTCACTTTTTCCCAAAGCTGCCAAAGCCGCAGGTATAGAATTCCCAGAGCTAATGCAACAATTAGTTAAGACTGCTAGAGTTCGATAATTTCTTTAGAGGCATCGGTTAGTTGGATTAATTTTTTTCCTTGGATCGTATATAGATCTTCAATCCTAACCCCAAATTCACCCGGCAAATAGACACCTGGTTCAATGGAAAAAACCATTCCGGGTAATAAAACATCTTTTGAGGCTGGCGACAGGCGAGGCCCTTCATGAACCTCAAGTCCAATCCCGTGTCCGAGTCCATGACCAAAGGGCTGAAAACCTTGAGACTCAATATATTCCCTGGCCACTTTGTCTACCTCTGACGATCTTATCCCACTCCCGGTGTGGGACATTAGGTATTGGATAGCTTTTTGTTGAGCAGTAAGCACTGTTTGGTAAACTTTTTTCTGTTTAGCCAAAGCCTTGCCCCAAAAAACCACTCGAGTCATATCCGAGCAGTAACCATCTACCTTGACTCCAAAATCCATCAGAATTAGCTGGTGGTTAGTCGCTCGTAGCTTATCGCTTGTATTGGCGTGATGGGGCATCGCTGCATTAGCGTTAAAAGCAATGATTGGATCGAAACTCAACTCTGCTCCAGCATCTTTGACAAACTTTTCCATTTCCCAAGCTAATTCCTTTTCGGTTTTTCCTGGTTTAATAATAGTGAGCATATATTCAAAAACTTTATCTCCCAGGCCGCAAGCCTTTTTGATAGCCGCTATTTCACTACTCGTTTTGATTAGTCGAAGTTTAGAAGGGGAGTAGTGAGTTGTTTTAGCTCTTTTAATTTTGCGATGTTCTTTGATCGTTAGGTTATCTTCTTCTACACCTAAGTTTTTAACCTTATGCTGATTGATTAACTCCGCGACAGCCTCAAAGTGAGAAAGAGTAGGAGAGACTTCGATTAACTCCAACTCTGGAATTTGGAGCTTAACAGCCTCTGTGTATCTACTATCAGTGATGACGTACGAGGTGTCTTTAGTGACAAATAAGTAAGCCTCTCTTTCCGATGGCTGGAAACCGGTAAACTGGGTTAGATGAACGATATTGTAATGAGAAGAGATAAGTGCTGCATCAAGATTATCCTTCTGTAAATCTTTCTGAAACTTTTTTAACATCCTGGCAAGAATAACATCTTTAAAGATCTGATAAAAGTGCTAAAATTTGATGATGCATATTCCCACCAAAAAACTTAAAAACGGATTTATTATGCCCGTCTTCGGTTTAGGAACTTGGAATATGGGTGGTAAGTCCAAACGTGGAATTGCTAGGGATGATCAGGCTGATATCCTAGCAATAAAAACGGCTATTGAACTCGGAGTAACTCACTTAGACACAGCCGAATCATATAATGACGAGGAGATCATCTACGCGGAAGAGCTTATTGGCCAGGCGATCCGAGATTTTAATCGAAAAGATTTATTTATTGTGTCTAAAGTCAGCTTTGATTTCTCATACAATGGTATCATGTCCGCAGTTCAGGATTCGCTCAGAAGACTGCAGACAGACTATTTAGATCTTTATCTGCTTCATACACATAAACTAGAGTTCCCTTTGCGCGAATCTCTACACGCCTTAGACGAATTAGTCGAGCGCGGTTTAATTAAAAATATTGGGGTTAGTAATTTCTTACCAGAATCGCTTAAGGAGGCGCAAAGTTTAACTAAAAATAAGATTGTTTGTAACCAGGTCCATTATAATCTAGTTTATCGGGAACCAGAAGATAAAGGACTGGTAAATTATTGCCAGAAGGAAGATGTATTCCTGGTTGCTTGGAGTCCTCTTGAAAGAGGGGCTTTAATGGAGACTCCCCCGATGATCCTTAAGGAAATGGCAGAAAAATATCATAAAACCCCTGCTCAAATATCTCTAAACTGGTTAATCTCCCAGGATAAAGTTACAGCTATCGCAAAAACCCGAAGTATTGAGCACCTAAAAGAGAACTTAGGTGCAGTTGGCTGGGAGATGGATCGTGAAGATATTGAAAAACTACGTCTAGAATTTCCTAACCAGCAAGTTACCTCAAGTACCTCGGTTATCCTAAGTTAGCTCTTTTTTAACTTGCTTTTTGGGCTCAAATGTAGTTAAATGAATCTGATAGAAAAACTGCCGAGAGTGGCAGTTTTTAATTTCTTCCTAGCATGACCGACACACCTAAACCAACCGATCCTAACCTTGGCAAAATTGAACCGATAGCTTTAGTCGAAGAAATGCAGAGATCTTATCTCGACTATGCAATGTCGGTTATTGTTTCCAGGGCCCTTCCTGACGTGCGAGACGGTCTTAAACCTGTCCAAAGGCGCATCATTTACGCCATGTACGACCAGAATATCCGCCATACCACACGGTATCAAAAGTCGGCAGCAGTAGTAGGAGAGGTGCTTAAAAACTATCACCCCCATGGAGATGTAGCGGTCTATGACGCCATGGTCCGTATGGCTCAAGATTTCTCGCTACGCTATCAGTTAGTGGATGGTCAGGGAAACTTCGGATCGATCGATGGAGATTCTCCAGCGGCTATGCGTTACACTGAGGCTCGTCTTAGTGCTATCGCCGAAGAGTTATTGCGGGATATCGACAAGGAGACAGTCGACTGGATAGATAATTACTCCGGAACCACTCAAGAACCAATCGTACTCCCGACAGTTTTACCTAATTTGTTACTGAACGGGGCGGCAGGTATTGCTGTAGGCATGGCTACCCAAATACCTCCTCATAACTTAGGCGAAATAATCGATGCTTTGATGTATATGATAGCTAATCCTTTCAAGGATTCTAAGGTGACTGATGAGTCGAAAGAGTCGGAAGCTAAGAATCAAGAAATAGCAGAACCTTCGACTCCTCCGACTCAGGCCGAAGGCCACGACTCTTCTGCACTCTTTAGTAGCGATGTCACAGTTGATGACCTAATGAGACTTATTAAGGGTCCCGACTTTCCTACAGGTGCTTCAATCTATGATCAGACAGAAATCCTGGCTGCATACGCTACTGGCAAGGGCCGAGTAGTGATGCGCGCTAAAGCCGAGATTGAAGAAACCAAATCCGGACGCTTTGACATTATCGTCACCGAGCTGCCATATCAAGTCAACAAGGCTGTCTTGATCGCTAAAATTGCCGATTTAGTGCGCGATAAAAAGATCGAAGGCATATCAGACCTGCGGGACGAGTCAGACCGTAAAGGGATGCGGATTGTAGTAGAGCTCAAAAGAGACGCCAAACCTCAGTCTGTTTTGAATAATCTTTATAAGCATACCGCCCTGCAGTCGGTCTTTAATGTTAATATGGTCGCCCTCTCCGATGGAGTTCCTCATTTAATGACTCTTAAAAGAATCTTGGAAGAATTCATCCGTCACCGCCAGGTAGTCGTCAGAAGGAGGTCGGAGTTTGAGCTTAGACAAGCTAGAGCCAGGGAACATATTTTAGAAGGCTTAAAGATCGCCGTCGACAATATCGATGCAGTTATACGAATTATCCGTGAAAGCCCTGATGCTGATACTGCCCGCACCAACTTAATGGCCAAGTTTAAACTCTCCGAGCTCCAAGCTACCGCAATATTAGACATGATGCTCCGCCGCCTGGCAGCCCTCGAGAGACAAAGAATAGAAGAAGAGCTCAAAATGATCCAAGAAACAATCGGTTTCCTAGAAGACCTGTTGGCTCATCCGGAAAAAGTATTAGATGTAATCAAAGATGAGTTGACTAAAATAAAGGAGCGTTACGGTGACGAGCGAAGAACCCGGGTTTACAAACAAAAGGTCGGTGAATTTTCCGAAGAAGATCTGGTAGCCGATGAGGTAACAATAGTTACGGTAACAGAAAATGGCTATGTTAAACGCCAGCCACCATCTATCTTCCGAACCCAAAATAGAGGAGGCAAAGGTGTATCCGGGATGACTACCAAAGAAGAAGATGCCGTCTCTCATATCTTTTATACCAAAACCCTAGATAATTTACTTTTTTTCACTGATAAGGGCCGAGTTTTCCAAATCAAAGTTTGGGAGATTCCTGAATCTTCGCGGACAGCCAAGGGACAGGCAATTGTAAACTTGATTAATGTTGAGCAAGGAGAAAAGGTTACTGCCATGTTGACCCAGCGGTCTAATGATCAAACCAAGTTTTTGTTTATGTGTACCCATAAGGGAACTGTCAAAAAAACCCCCATCGCAGAATACGCCAATATTCGTAAGAACGGTTTAATCTCGATCAAGATAGATCAAGATGACCTATTGGGTTGGGTTGTACCAACTACTGGTGGAGACGACTTAATCATCGTTTCCAGAGGCGGTCAATCCATTCGTTTTAGTGAAAAACAAGTTAAAGCCACACACCGGGATACCTCCGGAGTAAGAGGGATTCGACTTTCTGTGGACAAGGTTGTGTCTTTGAGTATTGCCACCGATGAAAGCGATGATTTGCTGGTAATTATGGAGAATGGACTGGGCAAAAAGACTAAAGTTTTATCTTGGAAACTGCAGGGAAGGGGAGGATCCGGGGTACTTGCCGCACAAGTGACTCCCAAAACCGGTCAGATTGTCACCGCTCAGATTGTGGATAAAGAAGCTGATACACTAGTTCTAACTTCGAATAAGGGGCAGTTAATCAAACTGAATATCAAAGACGTCCCAACCCTGCAAAGACAGACTCAAGGTGTAATCTTGATGAGGGTCAAACCCGGAGAAAAGGTGGTCGCAGCCACAGTAGTATCCATGGCGGATAAAATAGTCGAAGATGTTACAGATAGGGCGAAATAAGCATGGAAAAGAAAATCTCGATATTTTGTATTCTTTATTTTAGTTTTGGTTTATTTTTTGCGATTGGCTTTGCAGTTTATTACCACTGGCCAGTCACCGGATTTTTAAGTCCGGGGTTTTATATGGTCATTTTTACTTGGCCTTATCAAGCAATTGGGTTTGTTAAAGATATTTTATACTACGGCCTAACCGGCAAACCAGTTTAGCCTTGTACAAAATCGAGGATTAGATTGGCAAGCAGATCTTCTTTCCCTAAAAACCGGTGCTTAGCTCCGTCAATGGATTCTCCATGGAAGTTTTTAATTGATCTATCTAGCATTTCTAAAGCCTCTTCCGGATGATCTGGATTACTAGGATGAAAATAGGGGTCCTTCTTACCAACTAACATCAGGGTAGGGATCTCAATCTTTTGTAAGATTGGAAAGCTGTAATCCGGTTGATGAAAATTAAAGAGATTAGATAAATCCGAGTCCATATAGAAACTGAAATAATTTTGATAAGTTGAGGGGGTCGGACTAAATAAATCCGGAACCTGCTCCAACCCTTTCCCATTGGCAATTTTTAATTGAGCTTTCTGTAAGTATTCACCAAGCCTATCCTTGGTATACTCTCTAATCAAATAATTTTTATCATAGGGAGAGAGCAGAATTAGTTGAGATATCTTATAAGCGAAACTGCCTTCGATCAGATAGCGAATAGCTTTGATAGACCCCAAAGAGTGACCTTGCAAAATAATCTGATTGTGTCCGGCATCCGCCAACAGTTGAATCCAGGCATCGATATCCAAGTAGGCCTCTTCGAGTAGCTCATGCTTGGCTCCGTACATCCGGGCGTTTTTGCTGGTGGTAAATATCCTAAATTCTGTCCCTGTACCCCGAATCATTACGGATAAAAATCCGATCTGATGCTCCTGGAGCTTGTTAGCTATCTTTAAAATGAACTCATTTTGAAAAAAGTCCTGCGAATAACCATGAAGCTGTATCACAACCGGCTTATTCTGCAAGCCTTTAGCATACAGACCCTTTAGCAGCAGCCCGTCTTTGGTATTAACCGTAACCAGCTCAAACATATCACTAGTTTACCATGATATACTCGAGATTATGATTAAAATTGGAGCACATATTTCCAGTGCCGGGTCAATAGACTTGAGTTTTGATCGGGCCAAAGAGATGGGGGCCGAGTGCATGCAAATTTTTATCTCTCCTCCCCAGATGTGGGTTAAACCAGAAATATCACCACAAAAAATTGAGCGGTTTAGGAAAAAAGCCGAGGAGTCGGGGATCGGACCAAATTTTATTCATGGAGTATATCTCGCTAACCTGGCAACCTCTAGTCCGGAAAGCCTGGAGAAATCTATTGACTGGCTAAGATTTTCCTTAAAAACAGCCGATATTTTGGGGCTGAAGGGAACCATTATTCATGTTGGCTCCCATAAGGGGAGTGGCTTTGCAGGCTGCTTAAAGCAGGTCGCCCAGGCTATTAAGGAAATTCTTGACTCATCCAACTCTAGCTTCTCTTATCTCATTTTAGAAAATTGTGCTGGGTCTGGAGGGACTATTGGGTGTAATTTTAACGAACTTGGGCAGATCCTGAAACAAGTTCGCTCCGATTTAATCGGAGTTCAGGATGACAGACTAAAGGTCTGTTTAGATACTCAACACGCCTTCGCCTCAGGCTATGACCTAAGAACAGAGGAGGGGGTTTGGAAAACCTTGCAGGAGTTTGACCAGGAAATCGGGTTAGAAAATTTAATTGCTATCCATGCCAACGATTCTAAAACAGAGCTAGGGTCTAAAAAAGACAGGCATGAGAATATCGGACAGGGATTGATCAAAGAAGCAGGCTTTAGGTTTTTGATTAAGGCTTTGCAGACTAACCCCAAAGTTTCGGATGTAGTTTTACTTTTAGAAGTACCCGGGCTAGAGGGTAAGGGCCCGGACAAACCCAATCTTGACCTTCTAAAAAGTTATCTTAAATAACCCCTGGAGAGGCGCTAAGGTTAAAATTAGAATCTGAGAAATAACAACTAAGCCTACAGTTAATAATAGGTAACGATTGGAGACCAGCGATTCTTTACCCCGGAGGATAAAAATAAAGATCATTTGTAAAAAAATTAGAGTAGTAAAAACAACTGCTCTGCCCGCCTCCAAACCAAACCAGGAGTAGGCGAAAATAAAGCTTCCAACACTTAGGATGGCCATTATTAACCCCGAAACGATTACATAACTTAACCTTTGATTATTCAACAGCTCGCCGCCGCGAGGCCGAGGTTTTTGGTGCATAATCCCAGAGTGCCCATGGTCTACAGCCAAACTCAGAGCAGGGAGACCATCAGTTACCAGATTAATCCAAAGAATTTGAATAGGCAGCAGAGGGGAGGGAAATCCTAATAAAACAGCGATTAATATGACGAGGACTTCTGCCAGGTTGGTAGCCACCAGGAATTTAATCACTTTAACGATATTGTTATAAATTAATCGACCCTGCTCTATGGCGTTAACTATGGTTGCAAAGTTATCGTCAAGCAGTATTATATCTGAGGCTTCCTTGGCCACATCCGTGCCCATTTGACCCATAGCAATACCAATGTGGGCTTGCTTTAAAGCAAGCGAGTCGTTGACGCCGTCACCAGTGACAGCCACGATCTCACCTCTTTTTTGAAAAGCTTGAACTATCCTCAGCTTATGCTCCGGTGAACACCTAGCATATACTTTAATCAGGTCTAGGCGAGAAGAGAACTCTTCGTCACTCAAGGAATCAAGCTGTTCTCCGGTGATAACCTCCTGACCTTCTTGAATCAAACCAATTTCTTGGGCGATCGCCTCTGCTGTCAGCTCATTATCTCCGGTAATCATCACCGTCACAATGCCTGCATCGTGAGCTTTGGTGATAGCTTCTCTAGCTTCGGGACGAGGTAAGTCGGCGATGCCAAATAATCCCAAAAAGTTCATCTCCTTTAAAACCCCAAGTGTTAAGGTTTCCTTTTGCGCCAGAGCCAAAACCCGTAAACCCTTGGCAGCCATTTCCTGAAAACGATCTGTCAGGCGAGTTTTTTCTTTTTCAGAGAGGGAGCAAAGCTGGATAACCTTCTCGGGTGCTCCTTTGACAAAAGCGTGGGTACCCCTTGAGGAGCGCCAGAGCACAGACATCACTCGTTTATTGGAGTCAAATGGCTGTTCATCAAGCAACTTCCCAGACTCACGCAGAGCCTCGTAATTTACCTTCTGTTCCTTACTCCATAAAAGCAGTGCACCTTCGGTAGTATCACCGAGTACCTCAAACTCCTGATCTTTACCATCCTCCTTAAGTAGTAGGGAAGCACTATTACATAAAACAGAGGCCGTTAGCAGATCGTCTCGCAAACTGGGAAGGTAGGGCACAAAGTTTTTAACCCTCATTTCATTTTTTGTAAGTGTTCCTGTCTTATCCGTACAGATTACTGTGGCTGCACCCAAGCTCTCAACACTAGCCATTTTTCGAACTAAACTCCTGTGTTTGTAGAGACGATGCGCACCAATAGCCAAAATTATTGTAATCACTGCCGGTAAGCCCTCGGGCACTGCTGCAACAGCCAGAGAGGTACTGGTAAACACCAGTTCAAGCAGCGCTTTTTGATTGCTTAAAATGTGGGGATTGCGGATCATCGCTAGCAAAAAAACTAAGCCACTTGCAGCAACTGCAATGAAAGCTAGCTTTTTGCCTAAAGAGTTAATGGCTACTTCCAGTGGGGTATCCTCTTCTTTAACTTCCGACAAGGTGATGGCAATTTTGCCAAAGCGTGTCAATCTACCAGTTTGGGTAACCCGAAAGCTACCCCTACCAGCTACAACAATGGTTCCAAAAAATACTTCATTTTCATTTGGCTGCGTGGTCTTTAAAACCGAAACAGACTCACCAGTTAAAGATGATTCATTGGTAGTGAGCTGAATTGACCGGACAATGCTTCCATCGGCAGGTATTCTACTGCCCGATTCAACCAGGACTAAATCTCCCGGAACTAGTTTTGAAGCGCTGATCTCTTGTTCCTGTCCGTCACGAATAACTCGGCAACTAAGCACTTCCAGTTTACGCAACTCCTCAATCTCCCGACTAGCTTTATAATCCTGCCAAAATCCCAATAAACCATTGAGTAAAAGAATCGTTAGGATCAAGAAACTATCCGTTATATCCCCAACCAAAAAGGAGAGTGCTGCGGACAGAAGGAGTATGCCGGATAAAAAATTGGTGAACTGAGATAGTAATCTTTTAAACAAAGAAGTGGTTTTTGGTGGAGGTAACTCATTTGGTCCATATTGTAAAAAAAGTTTTTCCGCTTCTTTGCTTGATAGATGGGGTTGGTCATTCATACTATTCTGGTTATCAAAACAATCGCCAAGATTCCTAAGCAATTAAAGAAGTAAGATATTACGGCAATTTTTAGATAGCTGATATGACTCAGCCCCAAAATAGCCAGGCCAATTTCATCGGGAAGGGGGGAGGAGATAACTAAGGCTCCAATAAAGGGTAGCACCCACGACCGGAAAAAATGGGAATGTAGAAAAAATATTAACTTAACAAATCTTTTTTTCTCAAAATTTCTTAATTCATTCAAATCAATATGATAAAAGACGAAAATTACTCTGGTGACTTGCGAGGCTAAACCTACTAGAGGAAATTCTTTTAGTGACATCCGGCGAAATAAATTCACTATAATCAGATCTCCGGTCATTGCTCCTAAGGCACCGAATAGGGCTATCAATAGTGGAGAGCTAAGAGGAGCTAAAACGATAAAAGCAGCAGTTCCAATCGCTGCTGTTAGAAACGAGCTGAAGAAAAATCCGGCTAAAAAAGCCGAGAAAATAGTCAAAGGAAAAAAAGATAAGATGAACTGATGTAAAGCACCTGATTTAAGTATAAAAACGGCCAGGGCCAGACTACAGATAAAAATAAGGTCTTTCACCAGGCGTTTGTATCGTCGGGAGATGGGCATCTTAAATTATTGTATCAGAAAAATCAGCGGGTGACGTCACGAAGCAGAGAAGATAGAGTGGTAGAGACAATCGATAATACTGCGGCAGCCAGAATTGCCCACCAAAAGTTTTCGATTACAAAACCAGCCCCTAGAATCCATGAAGCTATCGACAAGACGATCGCGTTGACTACAAAAGTGAATAGTCCTAATGTCAAAAAGTTAAGAGGTGCTGTTAGAAACAGCAGAACCGGTCGGATAAAAGTATTAATTAACCCAATAATAATCGCGGCGAGCACTGCGGTCTTAAAATCAGCAATAGAAATGCCGCTTAGTAGCCAATCAGTTATAAGTAGGGCCAAGGCATTAGCCAAAATGGATACGATCAGTCTCATGATTTAATAATATCTTATCGAATAGCTTGATGCAAGATAAACTTACTTCTTGAGATTCTTGTTGGTGATATGTGTATAGATCTGGATGGTAGAGGTATTGGCATGCCCGAGCATTGTAGAAACGGAGCGAATATCGGCTCCTTTGGCAAGCAAATTTGTGGCAAAAGAGTGGCGCAATGTATGCGGGGTAGCTTTTATACCAAGCCCTAACTTTTTAACATACTTCTCGACAACTCTTTCGATAGACCGGGTTGTCAACCTCATTTTTTCTCCCTGATCAGCTGAATCCTCCTGACCTTGATAACGGATAAATAAAGGCTGAAAGTTATCTAATCTGGTAGCTAGGAACCGACTTAACCAAGCCGCAGCTTTGCTTGATAAAGAAATTGATCTTTCTTTACCTCCCTTACCGATAATGCCAAATTCTTGTTTTTTGAGGTTAAGCTGGTCCCTGTTTAAAGACGCAAGCTCCGATACCAAGAGCCCCGTCGAGAAGAGTAGTTCTAGGATAGCCTTATCCCTTAGGCCGTCTCTTTTAGTCGTATCCGGGGCCTCGAGGAGTCTGTTTAGACTGTTTTCGTCCAAAATCTTTAAGGGAGCAGTATCCTGGCTACCTAGTTCTATTTTGTCCGGAGTGAGAGTCTGCACATCTATCTGAGCAAGGTAACGTAAAAAGGCCCGCAGAGCGATCAAAAAGTAATTCTGGGTAATTCTCTTGAGTGGTTGACCATTTAGAGGATCAATAAACTGGGAAAGATAGAGTCGGTATTTGCGAACTAACCTTAAATCTATTTTAGATGGATTTATATTCTTGCTAAATTCCCCGAATCGCTGCAAATAATGGTGATAGTTTCGGATGGTTAATGGACTGACATTTTTTTCTAGTTCGAGATAGTCCAAAAAATCGGTAATCAGAGATTGCAAAGGAGAAGCCTCGGACATAAAACTATAAAAAGACCATCCCTAATACTCCTGCCACCAAAAGGAGTAGCCCTACCGACCCGGCTAGAATGGTTGGCGTCACCAGTCCTGTGTCTTGTAAAACAGGTTGCTTAGTCGGAAGAGGCGTAGCCAGAGCCGCACCTTGCCCACCCTTAGTCCCGGTTCCTGTACCTGAGGTCGAACCTGAGCTAGTGCCGCTACTTGGAGCAGGAGAGGTGGAACCACTGCATGCTCCATCAGCGATTGTGTAATTGCCATCTGGAGCAGAAGCCAGTAAATCTACAACCGTACCGTGTTCGACTACGTTGGAATCAGTGGTTTTAGATTTATCGTTTGGATCAAAGTCAAAGCTTATCTTAGCCGGACCAAGTGTAGAGCTGGCACCAACGGTAAAAGTAATGGTGGCGAGTGTGCCTTTGCTACTAAACGGCTTACTCGTCGAGGCTAATCCGGAAACGGTTAGCTTACCATTATCGACAGAGTTGCCGGGGTAATCCTGATAAAGGGAAGTGTTTGGGACTATCTGACTAACAGTTGTCGAAAAAACGCTGGTTGGAAACAGCAAAATCGCATCGGTGCCATCCGTCTGAGCCCCTATAGTATCCAGCTCGATCTTTAGCTCTACCGAACAGCCTCTGTTAAAGGTCCCTGACGATGGATTTAAGGTTAAAGTGGCGGCCAAAACAGAAGCTGGCAACATTAAAATTACAAATATTGATCCTACTAAAAGAGTTAATTTATCAAATATATTCATTTTATTGTTAATTTATTGTTAATTCCACTGGTGTCACCTCGACTAAAGTATCTGTTGTAGCATTGGCCGCAATGATATTTGAGTCATTAGTTGCTCCCGGCTTAAAATCTAAGGTGACAGATGTCTTCCCGGCAGATCTTGCCTTTAGATTAACGGTTGCAAATAGCCCTATTCCATTGTAATACTTATTTGCACTCGACGTCACTCCGGAGATTTGAACTATGCCTGTTTGGGGATTAAGCGATTTAAAAGGGTACTCCTGAAATAGACTACCGGCTATCAATCCCGAGCTAGATCCCTCTATTAAACGGGGGTCAAAGTGCAAAACCACATCCGCACCTGAGATGTCTTTTCCGCCTGATGAAAGTTTGACCAACACCGAAATATAGTCACCTACTTTGTAGTCTTGTTTTAGTGTCACGAGTGACAACTTAGCATCTTTAAGGACTTCTATTTTGGTAGATGGGGGAAGAGGCTTACTTAGCGTCCTGATACCGATGACTATCTCGATGGCAACCACTGCAGCTAAGATAAAGAATAATAATTTCGGCAGTTGACTAGAAAAATCCCGTTTAAATTGAGAATGATTACCAGTATTAGCTGATGATTCAATAATGATCGGTCCGGCAGGTTGATTATCCATTTTACATTTTAATATCTCATATTTTCGCTTATATTTGCTACTCTATAGATCCTCTGAGTCGTCCTCTTTATTAAAATCAAAAATCATACAAGCAGCATCGAAGACATTAACTTTACAGTCTTTATTCAGATCACCGGATCTGGAGGGTGGACAATTAGCGACTGCTCCAAATTGTCTCTTTAATTCTCCAAAGTCACCGGAATTAATCTTTTTGTCCTGAGATGAAGTTGGGTAAATATCTCCCATCGGGATATTAATTGGAGCATAGTTGGTACCTTTTTCGATACCAATGGTGACACAGCGCCTGAGTCCAAATTGAGGCTTGGCACAAACCTTATAGATATTGCCTGTCTGGAGCTTCGGCAATCCGGTAATTAAACCGTTCTTGTCTAGTTTACCTTTGAACTTAAGCTTAGATTTATTACTCGATGTGTCGGTAATAGTAAAATCAACATTATCCAGATCCTGGTTTGAAGCGCTTCGGCAGATAGCTTTGGCTCCTAAGGAAACCTCGGTGGTATCCAAAGAACAAGTCCCCTCAGCGGTTTTTTGGCCATCAGACCTGGTCACTTGGACTTTATAGACCCTGTTATTATCCGTGCCGGATATAGAGCCGACTGATGCAGAGATGCCGGTATTAGCCCAGTCTAAAACCGAAACCGGAGAAGAATCAACTGTCACCTGTCCGGCACCTTTGGAGTTACCAAAATTTGTACCGGTGATATTTACCGCCATAGCCGACTTGGTAATATCCAGCGTACAGGCGACGTTGGTGGACTCTGGATCCTCTCCTACTAACTCGATCTGAGCCAGATTATCGGACACTCCGGTCACTTGATTGGTTGCACTCTTAAACTGCGCATAAATAAATTTAGTGCCAGGAGTAGCGCTGGCAAAGGTATATTGGTTTTTGATCATTGGATGAGTAGAGTAAACCTGCCATCCTTCATTGGCACCCATGGCTGCCAACGCTGCTGAGGTCTCGGCAAATCTAAAGAAAGCTGTGCCCTGAGGTGGAGTAGTCGAGCCAGACCCGCCTCCGCCAGTTCCACCAGAACCACCTCCAGTTGTCCCTCCGCCAGTACCACCCCCTGTGGTTCCGCCAGTCGAGCCAGACCCGGTTCTACCAGTGGTTCCACCCTTTGAACCTCCAGTCGTACCGCCGGTAGCTCCTCCAGTATCACAAGCACCGTCAATTACCGCCCCACCGCCCTTACATCCATCCCAATTAGTATTAGTGTTTGTGGCAGCAACACAGGCAATATTTTTCTTGCAGGCAGCGCTATTTTGATCTCCACTTAATTTCCACTTCTTATTAGTGCAGGTAAAACAACTCGTGTTTTGGTTACAGGCAGTATTAACCTGATCGTTGGTTCCAAGACAAGGAGTCTCTATTACTTTAGACGAATCACATGTCACACTCATATAGTTGGCACATTCAGTCAGGTCGGAATCTCCACCAGCTAGCCTCCATTTACCTCCACCCTGAGATCCACAGACTAAACACTGTCGACCAGCAGTAGCTCCTGCACCTCCAGCAGCAGGAGTCTGATTACAGGCACCATCAATTTGAGCAGAAGTCCCTATACAAGGTGTATCGATTGACCTTGACGAATCACATGTCACACTCATATAGTTGGCACATTCAGTCAGGTCGGAATCTCCACCAGCTAGCCTCCATTTACCTCCACCCTGAGATCCACAGACTAAACACTGTCGACCAGCAGTAGCTCCTGCACCTCCAGCAGCTCCACCATTAGCTCCTCCGGCAGGAGTCCCTTGATCTACCGGACAACTATCATAGTGGTCGTTATGTCCATCCTGAGAACCCCAATAGCCCCAGCCAGAGGGACATGAATTATCGTTAGACACCCAGACATTGGCAGTTTTACCACCCGAGTCACATGTGGCTTGGTGTCGACCGCAATCCTTGGAATTACTGGTGCTATTACAATTGATCTGATTTCCAATCTCACAGTTTGTTTCTTCAACATAGTCAAATCCAGTACCGTCACCATTGCAGATCTCAAAGCCATATCGACAAGAGTTAGGATCTTTGCAGGATCTGGTCGCTGTATTAGCTTCGCCAGGATTACATATCCTATTTGGTTGAGTTGGTTCTTGAGGAGCAGGTTTACTCCCACACCCCCAGTTACATTCACCCTCCTCATGGAATTGACCACTGTCACAAACATTTACCTTAGCCTCACCAGATCCACCGCAGCTATCAGGAAAACTATTATCTATGCATTGGACAAAGACCCTCTCTCCTTGATTACACGAAGAAGATACATCTGGAACACCACATTGCCCGGCTGTTCTATTCCCAGACGGACAGGTCCATTCACACCCGGTCGAAGCATTTCTTACAACATGCATGTATAAGTCACCTGAGTTACCACAACCTCCACATTCATAATAGTCATCGTTTGCCGTACAGGCATTACCCCCACTTTCACATTGACCGTTTTGGCAACTCCTACCGCTGTCAGCACAATCTTCTATAAAATAATGAGCACCGCTAGCATCTTCACCAACAAGACGTGAATCCTCACAGAATGTACCTGGAGATCCAAGATGTCCGGCATAAACGGTCTGTACCAGGTTAGGGACTTGAAAGCTGGCTAGATTATTGCCAGACTGAATCATCGAGGTAGAACCGGAAAGGGGAGCGCCGTAAGGAGAGTTAAAGACAATGTTGACAGTAGGAGAGGTGGCGACTATTTGGTTATTCCGACTGACCACATTTGGACCGGCAAATTGGACTCGAGCCACATCTGCCTGTGAATGCAGAATTTGTTGATTTCGGGCCAGAGAAGTACCCAGTGGGACGCCCAAAACCAGGACAGCAAGGGACAAAAGATTGATTAGATTCTTTTTGGATCTAAAATATTCGACTAATTCGTTCACAACAGTTTCCCCATAGGGCTATTTATCTCATAATGACGGAAAAATGCTCGTGTTGTCAATACTTCGACAAACTCAGTATTTCTAAGGTTTAGAGATTGATATTCTTTTTGATATATGCGAAGTCAAAGACATTAACCTGACCATCCTGATTTAGATCTAAACCCTCAAGCTCTGTGGCCAGGAGTTTGCGGATATAGATAGCCACATCAAAGACATTGACCTTGCCGTCTTCATTGAGATCGGGGTTTTTAATTATCTTAGCCGAAGGAGAAGCGGGGGTTGAGCCTGTACCAGATGGTGCGGGGTTAGATGCAGTGGATGGTGCGGCGCTCGGTCCAACAGATGCGCTGCTGCTGGCTATTGGACTACTTAAGCCTGGAGGCGGTAGAGTAGAGAGATCTGCAAATAGCTGGCCAACAGGCTTGACTGCCCCAGTCGAGTCTACCAAACCCCAACCACTACTCCCGTCACCTCCGGTCATCAGGTCGGTAAAAGCATACCATAACACACTTTGCGGGGGAGGGGACATCGCCCGAAGTTGGTCTATAACACTACCTAAAAATTCAACCTGATTCTTGGGCGAAGTGGGTTTTTCCGGATAATTTTGAATACCGATTTCAGTGATCCAAAGAGGTTTATTAATTGCTTTTTCCTGCAGCGCTTCCCGTAGGCTAATTAAATCTGGAGTAAGTGTTGCCAAATTATCCGGAGTTTTATATGGATGAAGCGCGATGCCATCGATACCAGTAAACACTCCCGGATCAAGCGCATAGAGAGACAGTAAGAAATTGGTCATATTCCCGCTGGCTAGTCCTCCTGTTAGAATCTCTATCTTGGGGTTGATACTGCGGATTATTCCAGAACCCACATCCACCATCTGACTGTAGATCTGCGGTGGGACCGAAGGATTATAACTCGCTCCGGCGTTTAGGTCAGGCTCATTCCAGATTTCAATGACATCTAGCTCTGATCCGTAATCGGTCACGATCTTAGCCAGGGTTGGATAATAAACTTTCTCTAGGTAATCATTCCAGGGCTTTAGCGCGTCAGAAGAAGAGGTGATCATCATTTCCGGAGTAGTCACAGGCGCATTCCAGGTTGATTCACCGTTGATAACCGCTATCTTCTTCATACCCGGGGGAACTGCTGCAATACGGTTTTCGGAGTGATAGTCAGCTGGGCAGCCATTATTATTCGCCGGCGAATTGGTGCAGGGAAAAACAAACCTGACTGATTTAGGCTTAAGCAGGTCAACCTGAGCACTGGTGGGGATTTTCGATGGATCCCGTATATCTATATTCATACCCGTCTCAGGGGTAACTATCAGTGGGCTATTGGTCAGGGTAATCTCCGTCGAATAGGCTATCGACCAATTCCCGCCGACTTTAAATTCTACATAAACTGTTTTCAGACCATCACCAGATGCTAGCATCCAGTCTCGAACCAGATCGTTTTGGTTAAAGGGTTCTTCTTTGGCTAAAGATAAACCCAGCATAGAGTTGGCGATTTTATAGGCAGTGGGGAAGAGGTTTATTTCTTCACCTAACACGCTCGCTTCCGGGCTTGGGGAAGGGTCATTAGAGGTCAGCTCTTTTAACTCCACATCATCAAACCAGACCCGAGCACTCGACTCGGTGACAGTTCGAATATTAACCTGATTGGTCGCTGGTGTAAAGTTACAGGATACTAACTCCCAACCGTTTGTTTGCGTGGCATAAGCGGTACATTCCTGGGCAATATCACCCACATCTAAGTAGGCTGTGCCGCTACTTTTATATATCCAGCCCGAGAGTTGATAAGTGCTGTTAGGAACCACTGTAATCGGCTGATAGGCTGAGGTGTAACCCGACACACCAACAAGCGAAAAACTACCGCTATGTGATCTATCACTAGACAAAGCCAGGTTACTGAAATCGTTCCATTGTCTCCAGCCCTCGGCCGGATTACCCTTGTTTTCGAAGCTGGGATTGATAACTTCCTTGCCGCTCATCGAGGCCACAGGGATGGGAGATGGTGTCGGTAAGACATAGGTCAGCTTAACCTTGATATCCCGACTTGGTGTGGTGGTTATTTCATTACCGGAGATATCTATAAAAGAGATTTTAGTCACTTCATTGCCGGCCCGGCTTTTTAAATTTTGCCTTTGCAAACCTAAATAAACTCCTAAGACAATCCCGCAGATCAGAAAAAGCACCGCGATAAATTTGAGAAATGTTTTCATTAAAAAAACTTTAAACTAACCTCCCTTTATCTAACCATACTGGGGTAAAGATTAAAATACTGGTTACTTTGTAAATTTAGACAGGGGGTGGAATTTATGGTGGCTTTCCTCTGCAAACTTATCTTGAGTATTAATATACCGAGTGGTCGTATCCAAGGATTCGTGCCCTAAAAGCATCTGGATAGCCACCACACTGGCCCCTTCCTGCGCCATATAGGTTCCAAAAGCATGTCGGATCGAATGAGCACTAGTGGGGATAATAATCCCCAAAACCTCTCGATATTTTTTAATTTTGTGCTGGAGATAGTTATTTGAGATCCGGCAGTTGGCGGTATTTTTTCTTTTGCCTTTTAGCGGTATAAATAAGGCTCGTTGACTATCCTGTCGTAAAACAAGATACTGATTAAGATACTGTTTGGCTCGATCAGTCAGATAGACTAGCCTCTCCTTGTTACCCTTACCTTTGACCATAATTCTTCCAGTATGATCAAAGTCTTTTTTATCAAGAGATAACAGTTCAGAAATACGCATCCCTGTCGAAAACAAAACTTCCATCATTGCCCGATTACGAGCGGCAATCAAAGGATCGTTTTCCAGGCTCGAAGGTGCCTCTATTAATTTAACTATTTCGGGTAACTCTGCCAATTTATACTGTTTTTTGTCTTTGCGAACCATGCGGATATGTTCCGGCGCAACCGGAGTAGGGTAGTCCTGGTATATTAGAAATTTCAAATAGCTCCGCAGCGATGATAGGCTCCTGTTAACCGATCCGCTATCTAATTTTTCCAATGCATCTAGTTTCAAAACTGCAGTCTTACGATCTGAGGAGAGGAGATAGGCCTTATATTGTTCGACATCCATTTTGGTCAACTTAGCAAAGTCCCGGCTTAGTTCATTTTTTAAGAAATCAACAAATGTCAGCAGATCCCGTTCGTAGCTATAAAGAGTCTCGACAGAGTAGTTATTGGTCTGCAAGAAGAGCAAAAACTCATCGATGAGGGGGAGATTTAGGGTTCTGGAATTGGTTTTGGGTAGATCAGTCATTATGAGTGTTAGATTGATTATACTCATAATAATCTACCTCTTTCAGGCTGTCAAGAGTTGGTTTTAAATATAATTAAATCATCAACTAGATTCATTCACAAAATGTGGTAGATATACCTAGTCCAAAATAACTGATCCAGGTAAATAGACGAGCATCTACGTTTGCTTACGCTATCAAATAGCCTTACTAAAAGGAGTTTTTTAGCTTACTAGGCAGCTTCAGGCACAAGGCCCAAAAAGGCCCTAAAAACGGCTTGCAGAAGGGAGGGATGGCTACTTGGATCTCTCTAGTTTAGATCCTTAGGACAGTCTGATCGTATGACTTAGAAAATAAAAGAGCAACCAAATAACCTAAACATATTTTTACAAAAAACTTACAAAATAGCCTCAAGCAGGAACTGCTCTAAATCCGCCCTTTATTTGTTCTTTTAGCTCAATCTAACATCATTAAAGCGTTTTTTATTATTTGACCAGTTTAACATTGTACGACATAGATTGTTTAGATACTAAAGCTTCTGACTAGAGAGAAACACTCTCCCCTTCGGGGTATGAGAGGTCTAGACTAAATTAACTGGCCAGAACATTCTTGACATGGATACTTCTCTCGTCACTACCGAACAAGACCTATAATTTTTCACGATATTTTTCACAGTTTTCCACCAAATAAGTGAATTTATATCTGGTACTAGCCTCAAAATCTCACCTCTTGAATAGTACGATGAAAATAGATGGAGCCAGGGTAAACGGTAAACAGAGAGACGTTGCTCTATTCTATGCCGACTTGTTTAAAACCGAAGATTATTGACTATGTCAAACTATATCATCTCGTTAATTGATTAAGTCCTATAGTTTTATAATCAACCAGTCCATGAGGTGGTTACCAGCATCACCAAAAGAGTCATAATTCCAAACGAGATATACAACCACCCCTCTCTCCTACTCAACCGCTCCCGCAAAAAATCCAGGTTAATCCCCAGTAAAATAAATAGACTTGAAGCTAAAAATATCGCCCACATTAGGCTATTTGAGGGTACAGGCCAAAAGGACAAAGCCATGGCTAGTTCTCCAATTAGCACTGACGTCACTAAACTATACATTAATATCTTGAGAGACAGGTTCTCCATCTCCACCGACCACAGCATGGGAACAGATAGCAAAAAACTAATCATCAAACTAGCAAGTCCGTTCCAGTAAAACTCCAGTGAAAATGCATGCAAGATATGAAACAGCAGCACTGAGGTGGTAATACTAAAGATAAATGCCGCTGTAGAGGCAGCGCGATACAGAGGAATCGTTCTGGCTGCTGCAACATTAAGCACATTCTGGGAAAGAAGTAAAAAGTAAAACATTAATCCAAAAATAATATCTACTGGTACTCTGGTCAGCCACCTGATCGGCAAAAGAAAATAAAAACTACTTACTCCTAAGGTAAAAAGGGCTGGTAAAAGTAGTAAAGTAAAAGCCTTTACCCTATTCATCCCCTCCCAAAGAGCCCAGAGAGACATAATCAGAGACAAAGCTCCTAGCCACATAATAAACTTGGTACGTACAAAGATAGGCACATTTTGGGTGTACATTAGTCCTATAGTAACTATCAAGGAAGCTGCAACTATCTTTTGGCGCTTGTTGAGAGTTAACCTTTGTTGAATTGTTTTAAAGATACTTTTTTCGATTATTTCCATAGTTGGTTTATGGTTTATGGTTTATGGTTTATGGTTTATGGTTTATGGTTTATGGTTAAGAGTATACTTCTTTTGGCTTACCATGAACTATCTACTATGAACCATGAACTACTTAGCGACCATTTTCAGGACATGGCAGATGGCGATAGCTAAGGCATCGGTTGCATCATCATTAAAAGACTTTTTTCTCTTGATACCGACATGGGGGTTGGCGAGCTCTCTTATTTTTTCAAAGTTACGACCCAAGAATTTACGGACGCCGTCATGAACTTGGGATTTATCTGCCCTACCCGACCCTGCTACCATCAATTTTACAGTGATGGCGCTGTAGTCTGTCACCGGTATATCATGCATTCCTGCAGAAAGCAAAATTACTCCCCTCGCCTGCCCCACCGAGATCGCCGTCCGGGCATTTGACCCAAAAAAAAGCATCTCTATGGCTATTTGTTCCGGACGGTGCTTTGTGATCAAAGCCTCTATCTCGTGATGCAGCATCACCAGCCTAGATTGCATAATCTCCTCTTTGGGCGTGGAGACAAAACCATAGTCGACTAGCTCTATCCCGTAATCAAATTCCCGACTTAAGATATCGTCGGGAACTTTGATAATGCCAAAACCTGTGATGGCAGTACCAGGATCAATTCCTAGTATTATCATGGATTTATTTTACCTTTCCATAGCGGTGAAACTCGTTGCGCAAACAATTTTTTTAGCTCCGCTCCTCGACATCTTTGGGAACACCAAACCTGAGCTGTTTCAGGTAACGGTCGGGTACAATTAAAACAGACCCGCTTATCTTCTCTATTATCTACAAAATTATCTGCTTTTCTCCCATCCCATAGTGGGTTCAAATCATTTACCAAACTTTGTTCAACCCTCCAGGTGGGCCCATCTTTTATACCTGGTAACTGCCCTTTCCTTAACCGCTCAGCTATAGTTGATAGAGGAACACCTGTTAGTCTAGAAAGTTCAGCAGCTGAAATCATCCCATCGTTACAGTATTTACTAAGCCCTAATTTATATAACATTGTTTGACGAGCCTTGGCGTTCCTAGAGGGAAGAAGATTGCTCCACTCTTCCTCCTTTGTAGTAGAACCGTGATGGGCTAATAACCGAGCAATTTCGAGATTGCTCCATTTGCGTCCACGCCCACCACGTCCATCACCTCCTTCAGCGTTCATAGTATTTAAATTTATAGTGTCGATAAAATCTCTTCAGGGATATCAAAATTAGAATGGACTTTTTGGATATCATCACAATCTTCCAGTCTCTGGGCAAAATCAACCACTTTTTGAGCCATAACTTTGTCAGTGATCTCTTGGGTAATCTTGGGACGCATCACCAGCTCTGCACTCTCTACCCCAAACCCAGATTGAGTAAGCTGTTTACTAACCTGGGCTAAAGATGAAGACTTCGTCGTCACCAAATACTTTTGCACACCTTCTTCTTCAAAATCTTCAACATCCTCTGCCCCCAGATCAATCAGCTCCAGGATCTCTACATCTTTATCCTCACCTTTGGTTTTAACTCTGATCTCTCCTATCTGATCAAACATATGGGCTACACTGCCGGTTGTCCCCAGCGCTCCGCCTGAACGCTCAAAAATATTACGAACCTCGGCCAAAGTTCGATTGCGGTTGTCCGTTACCGCCTCGACTATAAATGCTACTTTTCCCGGTCCAAACCCTTCATAGCTGATCTCTTCCAGTTTTTGACCAGGCAAGTTCCCCATTCCTCTATCAATGGCTCTTTGAATATTTTCTTTGGGCATATTGACAGTTCTAGCCTGTTCTAAGACCATCCGGAGTCTAGGATTGGAGTCGACATCCCCTCCTCCGCCAGTTCGGGCGGCTACAGCGATCGCACTGGCGATCTTGGTAAAAGTCTGTCCCCGCTTGGCATCGTTGGCCCCTTTAGTCCTTTTAATAGTTGACCATTTGCTGTGTCCGCTCATTTAGGTAGAGAATAGCGCGTAACGTATAGTTTTGCAAGTTGACACCCAGTGTGGGTATCAGTATACTTTGCAAATTAATAGGTTTACTATGGAAGATTCTGCGACTATTGCTGCTCTAAATCGTCGGGCTATTGATGCAGCACTAAACTGCAACTGGACAGAGGCTATAGAAATTAATGAACAGATTATTGTCGATGATCCGGAAAATATCCCTTGTCTAAATAGAATGGCCAAGGCCTACACTGAGCTTGGCAAATACAGCCGGGCTAAAAAGATTTATCAAGAAGTTCTTAAACTGGATCCCTATAATCCCATCGCTTCCAAAAACCTTAAAAGGATAGCTCCTTTTAAACTTGACGAAAATCCGCATAACGGAAATGAAACCAAACAAAAACTGTCTGTTTCCAGCTTTCTGCAGGAACCCGGGGTGACTAAGATTGTCAGTTTAGTAAAAGTAGCCGAACCTCACAAACTATCCGCTTTATCAACCGGTATGAAAGTCACCATTCTTCCAAAAAGCCGGGGTATTACTATCACTGATTTGGACGGAGCCTATTTAGGCGTTTTGCCAGACGATATTGCTCATTTGTTGCTCAAGTTTATAAGTGGCGGAAACAAATACGAAGCGATCGTCAAGTCGGTCAAGTCCAACGGGTTAACTGTATTGCTTCGAGAAACCTTTCGATCCAGGCGCTTTAAAAACCAGCCTTCCTTTTTGGAGGATAGTCACTACGCGTCTTATCCTAGCGATCACCTCAGTTTAGGCGCGGATATGATGATGGATGACTCTCCCAATGAATCTGACGAGACGGATTCTTAAACTTTGATTAAATTAAAGATATCTTCACCATCAAGGACAAACTTTTTTACTTCCCCAGGTAATAAACCTCTTTTCTGGTAACTTTCAAAATTAGCCGAAGAAGAGTGTTTTTTTGGCAGGCGAGACAAAAAAGTTATACTTTTTATATTGGTCTCAGCTGCCCGAGCTATGGCTATTCTTCTAATGCTGTCTTTGGCGCTCACAACCATCCGCATGGTCACCTGAAAATTTGATGCCTGGCCAAGAGGAGTAGACACAATTTGGAGAAATAGATACTCATCTTCCTCAAGATTTAAGCCCTGAGTGAAAAGTTTGTTGTCAAAATCTTTGGGCAGCGCTTTCCCGTTTAGCCCCAGCTCAAAACAATTGACAAAAGAGACCGGGATTTTTGTGGTGTAGTCTGCTAACTCCACTCGCAATAAGGGCAATTTAGCAGCCAGTACTTTAGGAGCAAATAAGACTAGGGCTGTTTGCTTGCCTCGAGTGAGGTGCTCAAAGGAAATTATCGGCGGATCTGTTTGTTGGAAAATCTCTTTCGTTAAGCCCAGATTATGCAGCTGGGCTATAAAATTTGGTGTAAAGTGGCTGGGATCTTGCACCAAAAAAGCCCCATAGTCAGCCTCTGTTGGCCTCTCTTGAAAATCTTTCATCGACCGGAGTCCCAAAATAAAGGATAGTCCGAGTATTAACCCTAAAAATATTATAATTATTAGAATCATTTAAAATGGGTAATTACGATCGTTTTTTTTGAGGTAATAATCTTCTCCTAGCACAATATTAATCTGCGCCCTGGAGCTTAAAACCCGAGGGTCACTGCTTTCGCATGTAGATTTAAGACAGGTGGGAGCAAAAAGTGCAGCCAGCCGTTGATAAGTCATGTTAATAGGATCAAAATCTGGGCTGGCTAAGACAAGGCTTGTGTCGATATTGGAGCTGGTATTCGAAAGCGAGATGACATTACCGCCCATATTCGTAATCACTCGGGCTAAATCCTGAGCTAAACCCGGATGATTGGTAGCATTAAAGATGGCTATCCCGCCATCGAAATTAACAAAGTTGGAGTCCTTAAAATTCTCCCGGATATAGAGGTCAAGTTTAATGGTGTTAACCCCCAACACCCTGGTTGAATCTGCGAGTAGCTTGCTTTCCGTAATTGATGAGTCGGCTAAATCTATAATCTTGGTGTTGTCCTCTCTGATCGCTTCAATGCCCTGAACTAAACGCACCAACTCTGCCCCTGTCCGATCTGATTGAATTTTATTTAGGCTCAAAAGTAGACCAAGCGGCCCATGATGAATTTTGGCCAAAACCTGCTCCAGCGAACTGGTGCCTTTGGTCGGAGGAATCAGTATAAAACCCTCGACGGGAATCCCTAAAAGATTAGACAAGGTACTGCGTACCAGCTTTGAACCAATCGCCGGATGCTCGGCTTGTCCCAGGTCAAAAATCGACCTTGCCGGCCATCCTCCATAACCTTTTGGCAAAGATAAAAAAGTCTCATCGGGGATTTTCAGCACTGTCAGTTTGCGATTAACCGGATCGTAGTTGACCACCGCCAGTGTATCAACCTTTACAGCCACCGAAAAAGAAGATTTGCCGTCCCAGCGCAAAGCCGAACCATCGGTCATACTCGGTGTCAGGGGGTTATAAAAACGGGTCAAAAGAGTGATTAACTGACCTAGTAAAACCAGCAGACAAAGGCTCCCCAGAGCCCATAAAGCTAAGGCTGCAGTGCGGGTATTACGACGGGTTTTTTGTTCTGCGGAATAAGCTTTTTTTTTGTGTTTTGATTTAAGTTTCTTTTCGACTTTAATCTTGGCCAAAAGTCTAATGATTTTACTACGACCCACTAAAAAACCTTTCTTCCGTCTGCCCCGATTAGATCGGGTATGCTCTAACTCCGCTCTTTACCTTTTTTTTGAATGGTTGGAGGGATAAAAACGGGTGCAGTAGAGATATGTACATTGCCACTCCCCTTCTTTTTTTTCTTTTTTTCTCCTGTAAAAAAGCCTGTCGACTGAGCCATAAATACACCTCCCTTTTATTTATCTTAAGGTTTTTAAGGCTAAACGTCAACGAGTGAGAAAATTATTTAACAAATACAGTTTGGGCTTGTCGAGCTCTGATTTCACAAACCAAAGCTTTTAAGCATTTTCTTTGTTCAGCCTTTAGGGAGAGTGTCTCTTGGTAATCAGATAGAGACATCTGCCTTGTGAGTACCATAAACAATCTTCCTGGCTGAAATGGATCATACTTTTTGGTATCTACATCTGGGATTAATTTGCGGCCTAAAACCTTTGCCGCTTCGTTAATCGCTATCATTACCCTATTAAACCCTAGCTCCATAGTGGATAAGTCTCCTAGATCTGATTTAGGATACGTTTCCCGAGCAGCCATACATAAAAGTAAGTTTTCAAACCTATCTTGAGGGGTATGCATTGGTCCATGAGCAGACACTACTGTATAAACTCTGCCTAAAGTAACTGGTAGATGAGTATCACTCCCGGCAATAGGTGCAAGTCCATTGTCTTTGGCAGATTGTCTAATTTTACTTTCGCTTACCCGAAATGCAGCAGGAAAAGCTACATGTGAGGTACCACTTAGTACCTCAACTCCCACTGCTCCTTTATATTTTGTTTGTTCACAACCGTCATTTATTGCATCAAGAGAAAATCCAGAAAGTCCAGGCTGAGCAGGATGGTTAAATACTAAAGCTAACATATTATCCCTTGCCCAGTGAATAAGGTAATCAATATTAGGATCTTTATGACGTAGATAGATCAGTTTTTTTTCTAATATGGTAAGGTTTTCAATGGGACTGGCGATAAGGCTCGCATGTCCATGTACGCCGTTATGCCAAAAATCTAACTCCCCTCCTGGAAATATATCCACTTGATCCTCATATGGTGTCCCTTGGAGTGCCTTTCGGACACCATCCATCATTCTTGGAGAAGGGCTATATGTGTGATCAGTCACTGCAAATCCACTAAGTCCCCTTCTGGCAGCCAGTAAGGCAGTTTTGGGTAAGGTCAGCCGACCATCTGAATTAGCAGAGTGCACATGCAGGTCATATCGATATTGTTTATTCTCAGCCATAAAGTAAATTATATCAAGCTACGGCTAAACAATCAAATGACTATGGGTTAGAATTTAATCTGGGGCCAGTGGGTCTTCAGTTTTTCGACCAAAAAGTCTGCCGAAACTTTGTCCGGGATTAGCACATAATCTGCACCAAGTTTCTGGAGAATTTCTTCATCTTCCAACTGACCGGCGGTAACGACAATAGGTGCCCGGACACGACGTCTTTTACATTCCAAGAGCAACAGTTCATTATCCGCCAAATCCTCGGCAGTACAGATAATCAGTCGGGCATTTTCGAGCTGTAAACCTTCCAGTACATCAGGGTCTCCTACATCTCCATAGATGGCGACGATGTCTTCTGCCCGCAAACCTTCAATTACTTTAGGGTTGAAATCCATCACCATAAAGGGGATTTTTTCGCGCTTTAAAAAGCGAATGATCGGGCTGCCCACCCGGTGAGATCCAAAAATCATCACATGATCAATTAGTTCACTTGTTAGTTTGTCTTCTAAAATATGTGTTTTGGTTTTATGCTCAAAGAAAGAAAGCAGCGGAGACAACCGTTTGTAAATTTCCCTGGAGTAACTGATCAAAACAGTGGAGATAATCACCGAACAAACAGTTGCCGCAGACACAATAGACAAGACATAGGGGGGGGCAACCTGTGCATTGATCCCTACCAATAATATTACCAGTGAAAACTCGGATAGCTGAGTCAGATGAATGGCCACCTGAAAAATAGTATGCTTTTTGAAACCAAATACCCCTAAACAAAGCAAAATAATCAGCGGCTTAACTAGTAAGATATAGCTTGTAAAAATAACCATCAGCGGCCAACCTTTGACTAAATCCGGCAGATGAACATGTGCGCCCAAATAAACAAAAAATAGCGCTAAAAAGAAATCGCGGAGGGGTTTAATCTTGCCCTGGATCTGTACTTGATAAGGAGAGCTGGCTAGGGCGATACCCGCCAAGAAAGCTCCAATTACTACTGAAAACCCCAGGACTACGGCTACTGTCGTAAACACAAAACACCAGGTCAAAGCCGTTAAAAATAGCAGCTCTACCGACCCAGCCACCGCCCGAAAGACACTTTTTAAAACATACCGCGAGAGCAAGAAAGTCGCTAGAAAAAGTCCCCCAGCTTTGATTATGAGCATCACCAGAGGAAGGCTGTTTTGCAGACCAAGATGGAAAGACGAGGACGATACCGAAATAGCCATTAAAATACCGATCGCTACCAAATCTTCAATCAATAAGATCCCCACTGATAGTTTCCCAAAAAGCGAATTTAGCTCCTTTTTTTCCAGCAGCATTTTGATCACCACTACCGTAGAAGAAAAAGCCAATCCCACACCTAAATAAAAGCTCTCCATAGTGTTGAAGTTAAAAAGATAAGCAATGGTAAACCCGGCCAAAGAGGTGATCAGAATCTGGCAAAGAGAGGTAAAGATAATCGGCTTGCCCAGGGATTTAATCTCCCAAAGATTTAGCTCCATGCCGATTAAAAAAAGCACCAAGGCTATCCCTAAATCTGGCAGAAATTTAAAGACTGCCAAGTTTGACCCATTTAAACCCGGAAGAATTGCAATCAGCACCCCGGCCAAAAGATAGGCAATAATAATTGGAAGTTTAGTGCGTAAGGCCATAAAGCCAAAGATTGAAGATATTCCAAGAATTAGGGCAAGTTGTACAAAAATATTAGACATAAAAAACTACAAATAACTTAAGGCTTGCTGTAAATCCTCTGGTAGAGGGCTTACAAACTCCATTACTTGACCTGTAACCGGATGACAAAATTCGATCGATGCCGCATGCAAAAACTGCCGCGGACACCAGCGATGATCCAAACGGGTAGTTTTGCGACCTCCATACTTGCTATCCCCCACTATTGGATGACCGATGTGTTTTAAATGTACCCTAATTTGGTGGGTTCGTCCAGTGAGGGGAGAGCAGCGGAGGAGAGTAAAGAGTGCATAGTTCGTAGTTCGTAGTTTATTAAATTGAATCTTGCTAAACTCTTCGAAAATCTTATGTAGTTTTTCTTCAGCCAACTCGTAAGTCTTTACTACGAGATATTGAGTAGTCGCCTCTTTTCCATCTGGGGTAACAATAAATTTTTCCCGATCCCCTGGATTACGCCCGATTGCCCCCTCAATCACTCCATCATCTTTGATCAATCCATGGACCAGGGCGATATATTGTTTTTTAACCACTCGATCTTTGAACTGAGCTTGCAGGTTTTCCAGCGCCGCCTGTGTCTTGGCAACTAGCAGAATCCCCGAAGTATCTTTATCTAACCTGTGTACTATCCCCCCTCGGTCTAAATTGTTTTGGTAGTCTCGGATCAGGATATCGGCCAGGGTGTCTCTGGTTTGAGTTTCAGTTGGCTCAACTACCACTCCGGCACTTTTATCAAGTACCATGAGGCAGTCGTCTTCAAAAATAACAGTCAAGGGGTTCTTCACAGGATTTAAGCAGCTTTGAGGTAGGTCTTGATCTCTTGCAGGACTTGGTCAGGGTTAAGGGCGGATTTGACTAAATATCCGGCCGCGCCCAGTTCAAAACAAGTTTTGATGATCACATCTTGCCCCAGGTTGGTTAACATCACAATCTTGCCGACTGGGTTTTTGGAAGGATTTAGTTTGTGATCTCTGAGGATCTGCAGTCCGTCTTTTTTGGGAAGCATAATATCCAGCATCACCAAGTTATAGCCACCCTCCAGCATCTTTTGGGAAGCTGTTTCCCCATCTCCTGCTACATCAATATGATACCCTTCTCCCTCCAGCAGCTCTTGATAAAATTCACGGAGGAATTGATCATCTTCGACTATTAAAATCTTTTTGCCTACTTCCATATCTTAATAATAACGTAACCGGTGACAAGTGTCTAGTTCCAGAAAGATTCACGATTTTCTTAAACGACTACTGGCTCTAAGACTTTGGCATTACCACCCAGTTTAATAGTATACTTTTCTGCATTGGCCAAAACATCGGGAGTAGCTATCGGCAAACTAAAATCAAAGCTCGACCCCTTGCCTACCCCCTCGGACCTAGCCCAAATTCGTCCATGTAATAAATCAATCAAAGTTTTGCAGATATACAAACCAAGCCCTGTCCCCCCAGAAGTAGCCGAAGATATGTATGAGTTATCCAATCGTCCAAATTTCTTAAACAACCTAACCAAATCGTCCGGCGAGATCCCTACCCCCGAATCTTTAATCGCAGTATCTACTGTTTTTCCGTCAGTAAAGAAGGATATGGCTATCGCTCCACTAGGCGGAGTAAATTTTAGGGCATTTCCCACTAGATTCATTACTATCTGTCTGACTTTTTCCGGATCAGCAAAAACTTTGGGCAGGGGTGTGTCGATCATCGACACCAAAATCCCTCTTTCCTTTGCTTTGGCCTCTACCTCGATGATAATATCTTTGATCAGGTCCCTCATATCAAACTGTTGCGGCAAAATCTCGACATGTCCAGATTCAATTCGAGAGATATTCAACATGTCATTGACCAAATTAATCAGCCGTTCGGTCGAGATAAGGGTTCGGCCCAGATACCTCTTCATTTTTTCAGTGATTATTACATCTGATCTATTCAAAGCCATCCAGGCATAAGAGCGGATGGCAGTTAAAGGGGTTCTTAGCTCATGGGAAGCAACCGAGACAAAGTCGTCTTTTAGCTTATCTAACTGATGCAGCTGAGCGTTCATCTTGTAAATCTGTTGAGTTGTAGAAGTGATCGAAGTCTGGGTATCTTCCAACCGGAAAGCCATCCCAATCAGGTAACTAATTAGCTGCAACAGCTCAAGTTCGTCTATTGTCACCTGCTCAGGGCTTCTGGACGAGCCCAAGATCATAATCCCACTAACCCGTTTGACAAAACGGATCGGGCAAACGGTGACGGAATGTAGAATCGGGAGACGATCATAGTTAGGTTTAATAATTAAACTAGCATTAGGAAGTACTGCAATATGACCTTGCAAGACATTCACCCACTCTGTTTTTTCCTGGAATAACCCCTCAAAGGAAAAGATATTTGAAGCATTCACTGGCTCTATCCGATTACCTTCTTTTTCGGCAAAATGAGACTTACGCAACTGGTTGCTGGGATCGACAAAGACTACACTCAAAAATTCGTAGTCCGAACCGGTTGAAAGGATTTCGGTCAATATCTGGGGGACCAGAGTTGTAAAAAGAGCGCTGATATCTTCGCTATCCAGCACCAGCTGCTGCAGGCGAAGCAGGGCTGCTAATTTATCGGAATGAACCATGGGTTAATTTTTTAGGATCTCGGGAATATCGGCGGGCTTGAATTGGTCGCTAACAGACTGAAAAGCTTCTCTGCATACTTCAATAGAGGTCTGACCAAACAGTTTGGCATATTGATTGACCAGATTGGTTAGGACGTCTTTGCCGGCACCAACTATTTTAATATCATCTACTGTGGAGACCTGTAGACCCTGAACTTTTTGGGCCTGCATCAGGGCAATCGGGCCAATAATAGCCTGTTGTTCTTTGATTATCCTCTGGGCAGCCAAGGCAAATATATCCATATTAATCTTTTAAAACATTGTTTAACCGCAGTAAGCCAATTGTCATTATAAAGTAAGAGATAAAGTAGAGATAATCTCCATAACCTCCATTAACCCAAGTGCCGTTTAAGTTTTGAGTTAAGAAGTTTGCTTCAGCTACATACTGAGCAATAAAAGCGACAATAATAAACATAATCCGATTCCTCATTACCCCGCCGAGTAACTTACGGGAGAGTCCATAGGTTAAAATTGCAATCGAGATATAGATTGCTTCGCCAAATGGGTAGCCAAAGTCCAATAAAATAGGCAGAGGGTTTGACCAATCAAACTCGTATCCTTTCAAAAAAACAAGATAAGACATAATCAACATAAAAACAGGGATGGTTAAAGCAACCAGTTGATTCCGCACACTTTTTAGAGAAAACTTGCTCCCAGCAGCTTTTGAAAAGAAAAAGATACCGATGATATATAAGACAACTGAACCAAAAAAACCAACGTCAGCTAAAGACGGATAAGGGATCTCTACATGTGTCACGATGTTGAAATAACTAAAAACTATTTGGCCAAACTCTTGAGCAAATAACCCAACTGAAAGTGCGATGATCGCCTTACCAATGACCGAAGATAGACCTCCCCACTCTTTAGCTGCTCTAAAACCAGCTATTCCTCCAATTACGCACATCAGACCATAAGTTGCAGCAAAAGCGTAAAGTTGATTTGAATCCTGAGTACCAGAGATAAAAAGATAAGCCCACCAACCAGAAATGAGTATAAAAAACACTAACGCAAGCTTTGCTAGCCGATCATGTTTAAATATCTCGAACATATATTTAGTGTAGAGGATCCAAATAATCTATGTCAACTTATCAAGTCCTGATCTATTGTATAATTCTAACCATGCTTCCTTCGTTTCCCAACTTTAAACAACTAACAATCGATGATAAAAAAGACATTGAAGAGTTTGTGAGTCTTTATCCCCCTTACTCGGATTATAACCTAATCAGTTTATTCACTTGGAATTCTACTCTTTCCGCTGAAGTTTGTTTATTAAACGGTAACTTGGTTGCTAAATTTGCAGATTACACCTCTGACGATTCATTTTTTTCTTTTCTAGGAACTCAAAATAGTGCAAGGACAGTAGAAACTCTTTTAAACTACTCTAGCGAGATAGGACTAAAACCCGTTTTAAAATTAGTCCCGGAAGTTTCGGTAAATAGTGATGAATCTTTAAAGAGTAAATTCCATATTTTAGAAGATCGGGATAACTTCGACTATATCTTTTCCATCCCAAAACTAGTTCAGCTCGATGGTGGGAACTTTGCAGCTAAGAGAAATTTCATTAAGCGATTTAAAGAAAGTCACCCAGCTTCCGTTCAATTAATTGAGATAACAGAAGAACGAACCCGTAAAGAGATGCTCGAGTTATTTCATCTCTGGCGAACGAACAAAAATCACACTTTGGAACACGTCAAATATGAACTAAGTGCTATATCTAAATTACTTGAATACTATCACTCGATTAAGGTACTTTGTGTTGGAATTTTTATTGACTCTAAAATGGTTGCGTTCTCTATCAATGAAGTCTTACCCGCAGGTTATGCTATTAATTTATTTGAAAAAGCCAACACTCACTATATCGGTATTTTTCCTTTTTTAAGACATGAGGTAGCTAAAATTTTAGAAAAACAGGGTTGTCAGTTTCTAAACTTTGAACAGGATTTAGGAGTCGAAGGTTTAAGAAAATCAAAGCTTTCATATCATCCAGAGAATTTCTTAAAGAAATATACAATAACCCCAAAATAGGGCTTATGAATCTAACTAACTTACTGATAACGGCCAGGCTTGAGTTCCGGTAGCCTTTATAGGTATAGTATTACTTAAGTAATATTTAATATTTATGGACCAGCCAAATAAACCCTCAATCCTGATAACTAGTAGCAGTAAGAAACCTCAGCAAATACTCATAGTAGCTGGAATAATAGCTTTAATATTTGTCGTGGCTATGTCTGTCTGGTACTTGCGATCTATAAGAAGCAAGGACCTACCTAATAAAACCATCGTCTCTTCTCCTTCTCCTACCTCTATCTCAAAACCCTCAGAGCAGTCAGTCAATAAAGTCTTTCAGTTTAATAAGTGTAATACTCTTCAAGCAAACAGTAATCCCCTGATAGGTGGTGATCTTAGTGTCATCGAACAAGGAAAGGATACCCTTATCTCCGGAGTCTTTATCGGTAATATCAACTCTATCAGCTATAACAAGACAACCAAAACAGCCAAGATAGAATTTATCTCCTCAGCTGGGATGCAAACATATACTACGGACATAAAGGAAGAACCCCAGCTTGTGTATAACAGTGTGACCAAAAAAGATAGCAGTTTAAGTGAGTTAAAGGTGGGAAACTCAATTGTTGCCAGTTTTAACTGTTTCCCTAAACAAAATGATCTATTTAAAATTGTGACTATCGAAGTAAATGGTAATATTTATTAAGAGGTGGTGGACATTTTTTCATGACTTCTCCAGCATGACTTCTCCAGATTAATTTCCAAAAAACAATCTGGAAAACTCCCTTTGACAAACTCCTAAAAAAGTGCTACGATAACCCTATAGTTAGCTCATAATCTGAGTTCAAAAATGGACAGACCAAGACTTCCAGAATCAGTTGTGACACCTCTTACTTCTCCAGAAGCTGAATTAATAGGTACTCCAAATACTCCAAATACTCTTAATAGACTT